>Ga0302280_1000012_pt1 | contig 289306 bp, 241 predicted proteins | sample III_Fen_E1_1_FD_198771 | JGI IMG/M metagenome (GOLD analysis project Ga0302280, IMG submission 198771) | Peat permafrost microbial communities from Stordalen Mire near Abisko, Sweden - III_Fen_E1_1 | ecosystem: Environmental > Terrestrial > Soil > Wetlands > Permafrost | place: Sweden: Abisko... | reverse complement strand
CCCAGAAGAGATGTATTCCAAAGCAATGATTTACCTTTAATTTTAATGAATGAGAATTTACTAAAGGAGTTTAGGAAGTTTTGACATTAATACACTGTATACATCGAAGCCCCTCCTACTTATTTATACTATGGGAAAAGTATCTATGAAAACATTACCAGAGCTTGAATTAGAATTGAAGAAAATTAGGGAGACTAAGGATAAATATTTACAAGAGGTGGGTTATAAAGTTAATAAAGAGCAATTATCAGTTTTATATGAAAAGCTGGCAAAAATTCGCGATGCAGAGAAACATCTTATTAAACAAATTGAAGAATTAAATGGAAATTAAACGTTGCGGCTCACAACCTTCAAGTAAAGGCTCCCCAGAATATTTTACTGGATCAGTAAGAATCGATCCTCTTATTAATCCACCCGAACCGGCTCGTGTTGCAATGGCTCTTGTCACTTTTGAGCCTGGTGCACGCACCGCATGGCATACCCATCCTTTAGGTCAAACTTTAATTATTATAGCAGGATCGGGTTGGGCACAGCGTGTAGGTGGGCCAGTTGAAGAAATTCTTCAGGGAGATGTTGTTTACTTCATGCCTAATGAAAAGCATTGGCATGGTGCTACTGCTACAACAGCTATGAGCCATATAGCTATTCAAGAAAAGGTAAATGGTTCACCTGTTGATTGGTTGGAACAAGTAACAGATGAGCAGTATGCTGGTAAGCCTTTTAACAAGTATTAGACATTCATAAGCTTTCTTTAGAAGAATTTTTTACTGGATTGAAATAATACCTCTACCTTTATTTTCTAAAAAAAACAGAATGGGTACTTTTAAAGGTATTTTAAAGGATAATATTGGAGTTAATAGGAAAGCTAAATGTAATTTGGATGATGAATCAACTCCAGATGGAATTTGGGCATTAGCAAATGATAAGCTGGAACGTGGACACCTTTTATGTGTTTCCTATAATAGGGCTGTTGATGATTTACCAAAATTAATAATTGATTCCTTTATAAATAAATTTAATAGAATACCTGATGCAAAGGATTTTGAAGGTATTATCGATAAAGTTAAAGCTTCAATGCAAATTGCTATTGACCAAGGGAAACTACCTGAGTAAGTTGCTGAGTTAAATCTCAACAAATAGTTGATGTATTTTAGAAGAAAAAGTAATTTTTAATTCGACTAATCTTCGGCAAGATTGTAACAATCCCTTCTATACTTGTTGTAGTGCTTAAAACCTGATATTTACATCGGTAAGCTTATAAGCTTTATTATGGAGGCATATCTTCGTTGTTATCAGATAGTTATGTGTCGGAACTTCGTAACATAATAAGAGATGTGGCATTGGTTGGAGGCGGTGTTAATCCTCAACCCGGAGAAATTTCTTTGGCACACAACGGTGTTTTGTTTTTAGATGAATTACCTGAGTTTAAACGCACTGTTTTGGAAGTGATGCGTCAACCCATGGAAGAAAGAAGTGTTACCATTTCGCGTGCCAAGTTTTCGGTAGAATATCCGGCAAGCTTTATGTTGGTTGCCTCTATGAACCCTTGTCCGTGCGGCTTTTACAACCATCCCGAAAAGGATTGCGTATGCGCTCCGGGTGTAGTGCAAAAATACCTCAACAGAGTATCGGGTCCCTTGTTAGACAGGATAGATATACATATTGAGGTAACTCCCGTTCCTTTTAGTGAATTAAGCAAGGAAAGAAATGCTGAAAAAAGTGCGGACATAAGAGTACGTGTTGTCGCGGCAAGAGAAATACAGAAAAAGCGTTTTGAAAACTATAAAGGAATTTATTCTAATTCTCAGATGACCACTAAAATGCTTCAGACTTTTTGTGAATTGGACGAAACTTGTAAAACGCTATTAAAAAACGCGATGGAACGATTAGGTTTATCCGCCCGTGCGTATGATCGTATTTTAAAGGTAAGCCGTACAATAGCAGATTTAGACAACGAAGAAAATATACTTCCCAATCATATAGCCGAAGCTATACAATACCGCAGTTTAGACCGAGAAAGCTGGGCAGGATAATACTACTATAATCTAAAATCAGATTATAGAGTATTGTTTTACTCGATAATTATTTTCTTAACACTTGTGCCGTTAATGCCATTATTTATCTGCACATAATAAACTCCCGGTAGGCAATTAGGTAAAGCGACTTGCGTTTGTTGACCTATTTTTCTTGCTTCAAATACTTTTTGACCTAACGCGTTTAATACAACAACATTTGTGTTTTCCGTATTGTTATCCATTGAAACAGTAAATGAACCGTTTATCGCGGGATTAGGATATATTCTTACGTTATTGTCGAAGCTTGAAATCTGTTTTATTCCTTCAAAGCAGCTTGAATTTACGGGTTGATTAAAATTAGTGATAGTAGAACAACCATCAGATGTTGCTTGTACAGCGTAATTTGTACTTATTGTTGGGGTTACCACAATTGATGTTCCTGATTGAAAAGTACTCCAAGTGTATGTGGTTGCTCCGGTGGCCGTAAGCGTAGCCGTACCACCCACACATACCGTATCCATACTGCTTGATATGGTTACCGTTACGGGAGGTTTAACAAGTTGTTTTACAGTACCGGTAACAGTGCAAGTTTGAGCTGTGCCTGTAACTGTGTAAGTTGTGGCAACGGTAGGTGATACAACTATACTTGCCCCATTTTGATTGCCCGGATTCCATGTATATGTGTTAGCCCCGTTTGCGGTTAATGTAGCCATAGCGCCATTACACAAAGAATCTGTAGTATTACTCGATGCTGTTAGAGTTCTAACAATTTGTGTAAAAGTTTGACCTGTAGCGCAATGTGTGGTATCATTTACACCGGCGGTGTTAGTAGTAATAGTTGCTATTGTACCCGTTACGGTATAGGTAGTAGAAACTGTAGGGGCTATAGGGTAATTTAGCCCTGTTGTGAAATGAGAACCATCTACTGTCCAAACATATTTTATTGATTGGTTTGTATCTAATGCAACTGTAGGGCTTGCCCATAAGGTATCGTTGGTTCCTTTACATAAAGTATCTATACTATTGGTTACATTTATGGCATTAACAAGCTGAGTCATTGAGTAAGTACCTACACAACCCTGTAAAGTACCTGACACGGAGTAAGTAGAAGAAATGGTTGGCGTTACAACAATACTTGTGCTGTTTTGTCCTGTACTCCAAGTATAAGTAGTTGCTCCATTGGCAGTTAACGTAGCTGAAACACCACAGGTTGTAATTGGACTACTGGATATGGTTACAACCGGCAATGTATATGTACTTGGAACTGATATTACGGTAACCGTAGCCGTAGCTGTAGAACTACAACCATGGCCATCAGTACCCGTTACAATATAACTTGAGGTTGTGGTCGGCGAGAACGCTACTCCGTTTATTATTCCGTTTGTCCAAACATACGCAGATGCCACATAAGATGGCTTTGTAGAAGGAACGGTATATGATGGTGAAGTTAAAGTCGCGTTTAACGTTACAGATTGTCCTGCGCAAATGGTGGCACTAGCAACACTTAAAACGGGCAATGGATATACAGAGATTGTTGCTGTAGAGGTCGCCGTACAATTGTTGGTGTCAGTACCTGTTACAGAGTATGTATAAGCTACCACTGCCGTAGTAGTATTAACGGGCGGAACAAATGGCGTTGCGTTAACAACACCTCCGGTCCAAGTATATGTATTGGCGCCACTACCGGTAAAAGTTACCGCATTCCCCGAACACACAGCTGTAAATGTTGCCTGAGTTGTAACGTGTGTTTTTGCAGCTGTAAATAATATCTTACGTATGGCATTATTAACGTTATCAGCGATGTACAAGTTCCCATAAGAATCTAATGCCGCGCCGGTAGGTAATCCTAATTGCGCGGCAGTTGGTGCTCCGCAATCTCCGCTATATCCCTGAGTGCCATTACCCGCTATAGTGCTTATAACTCCTGAAGAATTTACCTGACGAATGGCTTGGTTAGCGTAATCAGCAATATATACATTACCCGAACCGGTAGTTACACCCCAAGGTTGAGATAACTGCGCGGAAGTAGCCTGTCCGCCATCTCCACTATAACCCGCACCCATTCCATTATTACCGGCAACTGTACTAATATTACCCCCCGACACCATACGCACCACATTGTTTCCATTATCGGCAATGTAAATATTTCCTGAAGCATCAACCGTTACCCCAGTGGGTTTATTTAACTGCGCGTTAACAGCAGACCCATTATCGCCGCTATAACCCTGTGTACCATTACCCGCTATTGTGCTAATGATACCACCGGATACCATACGAATGGCATTACTTGAATAATCTGCTATGTAAACATTTCCTGACGCATCTACCGCTATACCTGTAGGCTCACCTAACTGTGCTTGATTAGCCGCACCACCATTTCCTGTATTACCGGGTGTTCCCGTGCCTGCAAAAGTGCTTATTATGCCTGAAGAATTAACCATGCGAACACAACTATTGTTTCTATCGGCTATATAAACATTGCCCGAAGCATCAACTGCCACGGCAAAGGGTGTAGATAATTCCGCCGCTGTTGCAGGTTGGTTATCTCCGCTATAACCATACGTGCCATTACCGGCAATAGTGCTTATTTTTCCCGTACTCGCAACTACTTTGCGTACACAGCTATTGTTCATGTCGGCTATGTAAAGATTTCTATATTGGTCTGTGGCTATACCGCAAGGGTTATTTAATTGCCCCAATATAGCAAGCCCGCCATCTCCCAAATAACCTCCTGTGCCATTACCGGCAACGGTATTAATAATTTGCGCATTTATATTGAAACAAAACGCTAACGCTACAAGTGTAATTAGTTTTTTCATGATTTAATTTATTGCCGAAAGATACTTATTTTTTGATATTATTTAAAAACTGTTAATTTTTTGTTCCAAAACCTATTTTCCTGTAAGATTCTTAAAGAAAGCGTTGGCTTTCTCATTATTAGGGTCTAATTCTTTTACAATACCCCAGTAATATTTAGCTTTTTCGTTGTCTTTCATTTTGGCATAATAGTAGCCTAAATAACTGCAAGCCTCTATGATGTTATTTTTGTTTGCCGCACGTTCTTCGGGTTTTACAATTTCAACGGCTTTTTCATAAAAAGGTTTGGCAAGCCATTTCTCGTTTTTAAGGTCTAATTGCACGTTGGTTTTACCTCTCCAAAAATATCCTACCGGATAGGTTGGCGGACTTACCTGAGTTAGTTTAGAAAAACTGGTATCCGCCTTTACAAATAACTCTACAGATTCAATATCTTTTTTTTCTTTTTGTTTACTTGCCGCAAGATAAAAATAAGCTCTGCCAAGGTCGTAATAGTTTTGTCCGGAAAGTGTTTTACCACAACCCGGTAGTTTTTCATAAGCGACAATGGCCTTATCATATTTTTTCGCTTTCATCCATATTTTTCCCATATCGCCATACAACTCGCAGTTTTTAGCGGGATCTAAATCAATGGCTTTTTGTAGTTCAAGTACCCCTAAAGAATCTTTGCCTGTTTTAGAAAGTAAAGAACCTTTATGTTTGTAATCGTCCGCTATATACTTAAAGTCTTTGCCCTGTGTTTTCTGGAAGAATTTATTTATGGCTTTTACCCCTTTACTGTAAGCGGCAGTATCTTTGTTTCCTGTCTCGTCATAGGCATACCCCAACAAACGATATAAGTATGCATCGCTGGTATCTTTTTTCTGAATATCTTCTATTTCCTTAATGCAATCAGGGTATTGCTTACTTTCAAACAAAAAACTCGCATACCTGCTATGAGCATAAGGGTTATTAGCATTTAGATCTAAATATTTTTTAATAGCATCAAGCGCGTTATTATCCTGATTTGCTCTATGATATAATTCCGCCATTTCTATGTAAGCGGGAGCAAAAGTGGGGTCTATTTTTATAGCCTCCTTGTATTTTTCGATAGCTAAAGGGAAATTTCTCGCGCGATTCCATATTTTCCCCTGACGCAAAACCGCCTTTGGCGATTTCGGATTTAATTTTTGCGCGTCTTCATATTCTTTAATAGCAGGTCCACTTTCTGTTGGATGAAGTACTTCTAAAGCATCTCCTTTTATGATGTGGGCTTCAGCGTTTTTAGGTTCTAATTTTAAGGCATTATCCAAAAGAGTAATAGACTCATCGGGCTTTCTTAATCTTTCGGGGGCAGTTGTATAAGCTTCGGCAAGTTCTATAAGGGTATTGGCATTTTTCGCGCCTAAGGTTTTTGCTTTAAACAAGTTTGTATTGGCATCTGCCTCTTTGCCCTGAACCAACAATGCCTTACCTATGCCAACAAAATTTAGTCCATTAGTGGGATGTACCTCTGTACCTTTTTTATACATAATAAGGGCAGAATCTATGTTGCCGTTTTTAAAATAATTCTCTCCAAAATAAAAGAAGTTATCTCCTTTAGAGGGTTCTTTTACAATAAGTTGTCTAAAATCTGCCGCTGCCGCATCAAAACGCTCGTTTTCGGTTTTGGTAATGGCATCTTGCAGGGTTTGAGCGTTTGCAAAGAAGCAAGAACCAACTGATAAAACACAAGATAAACGGATATACTTATTCATAATAATACTTTTTTAAGAGAGGCAAAAATACAGTTAAATTTAGAAGTTAAAAGTGCTAAATAATAAAGCTCACATTTTTTAGCAAAAATAGTTTTCTAAACCGGATATATACGGACAACTTTTTAAACGGTAGCATTTTTTCGATAAGCGGTCAGTTTTATCAAAAAAAACCGATTAAGAGAAAGACTTTTATCTCGTTACAATTACAAAATGAGATGATTTGTATTCTTTATATAAATCTGCTACGTAAGCCAAACTTTCATTCACGGAACGAAATCTGAAACCAAGCGCCGCGCATACTTTCGCGTTATCGTAATAACTTTTGCTTTGTAAGGTTTGTATAGTGTTTTTATTAATACTTGGTTTCTTTTGTGTAAACAAGCTTCTTGCGGCATCAGCCATTAAAGCCGCGTTTAAAAGAAACCTTCCCGCTTTTATTTTACCGGTTGGTTTACCAAAGTTCTTTTGTAGCTGATGTGTTACTTCTTTAAACGAACAGTTTTCGGCGTTTAAAATATAGCGTTGCCCGAATTTGTTTTCATCCATTAACTTAATCATGCAGATTACCACATCGCGCGCATCTACATAACCTGTAATACCCTCCGTATAAACAGGAAGCCCCTTATAGCAGCGGGTAATAAGTTGCGTACTGCTTTGTCCCCAACAACCCGCACCCAATATAAGGGATGGGTTTACGACCAATACATTTAGTCCCTCGGCGGCACCACGCCATGCTTCAAACTCACCACGGTATTTAGTTATGGCGTAAGAAGAATTACCCGAGGCAGTTTTCCAGACAGAAAACTCATCTATGTATTTCTTATGAGTCTGCACTTGCAAAGTCGCTACCGAACTAACATGGCAAAATTTTTGTACCCCTTTTTCTAAACACGTATTGATAACATGCGTAGTTCCTTCCGCATTTACAGCATAAAGTTGTTTGCTGTCATTCTCATCAAAAGAAACCAAGCCGGCACAATGATACACTTCGGTTACTCCTGTAACTGGTTCCTGCAATGAAAAGTAATCGGTTACATCAGCCTCAAACCATTCTATCTGAGAGAAATAGTTTTCGGTATCATTTGTGTAGTAGGAAAGAATTTGCTTTGTATTTTCTATCTTAGATTTATCACGATACAGAGCCCGCACTTTTTTATTTTGCAAAAGCAATGCAGCCGTAAGATGACTGCCTAATAAGCCTGTAGCGCCGGTTACTAAAATCACAGATTAAGGTTTACAAAGAGGAGCAAAGTTAAACAAGCTACCGAAGCAAGCAAACCTATCAAAAAACCACCATATACCTGCTTTGGGGTATGCTCATTTAAGTATAAACGTGCAAAGCCTATTAATCCGGCAATTAGCAAGCAAAAGCAAATAGGTTTAATATCTCCGGAGGTAGAAACAAACTGATAAAAGTAAATCACACCTAAAGCTCCCCCAATACCCGAAGCGTGCGCGCTTATTTTGGTAAAGAAGTTAATGATGAAATCTATAGCTATAACAATTGCTGAAACAAGAATAATTTGTTTATAGAAATAAGGAATGGCTAAACCCTGAAGGATGTATATTAAACCGATATACAAAGTTATAGTAGATAGATAAGGCATAAAGCGTTCATTTTTTTGATTGGCTTCCATATTTTTTATGTAACCCAATTTTTTCAGTAAAACCATATTAAGCAAAGGCAGTATTACTGAAAAAACCATAACGGCAGATAAGAGAAATAATTTTTTTACAGGCGACATAAAGAAGGCAAAATAATTATCGGTAAACAGAAAGTAACTGATTAAATAGGTCAGCATAAACATGGGATGAAAAAGGTAAGATATACTATAGGCTAATCTTTTCATTAATATTTTTATTTTTAAATAAATAGAAATAAGCGGTAGCTATAAACCCACAGGCAAAGGGAATTCCCGCGTAAAATTTATACTCCGCATGTCCGAAAAACTCGCAGCACATCCAAAAAGCATTTGCCATAATCCAAAAACAAATAGCTATATTGATATAAACTTCATTTGATTTTCGGGTAATATAGGTTATTAAGAACGCAACGGAAACCGTAGGAAATATCATGCAAACACCTAATATTTTCCACTCCATCATCCAGCAAGTATCTTTAAGCAACCATAGTGGAATGTGGAGATTTTCCATTTTACGTAAAGAAAATTTGGCTTGCATTACTTACAGATAAAAATATCGGCAATGGTAAATATAGAAAAAACAAGACTGCCAATGCCATTAACGGTACCAAAAGCTAAATTAACTTTACTCAAATCATTAGGCTTAACTATATGGTGCTGGTATATAAGCAACCCGATGAAACAAACGGCACCCATCCAGTATAGAAAACTAAAATGTCCGCGAATACCAACTGCAATAAGTAATATAGCGGTTATAACATGTACGGCTTCAGAAAACTTTAAAGCACGTTTAATACCTAACCAGGCAGGAATAGAATATAAATTATGTGCTTTGTCAAACTCCGCATCGGGTAAGGCATAAATAATATCAAAACCACCACTCCAGGTAAATACAACAAACGATAAAAGAATGGGCAGCAAACTAAACTCTCCGGTTACGGTTAGATATGCGCCAATGGGAGCTAAGCTTAGACCTACACCTAATATTAAATGACAAAGCGGGGTAAAGCGTTTGGTATAACTGTATCCTAAAATAACGGCCAATGCCACGGGAGATAAGTAAAAACAAATAGCATTAATAAACCAGGTTGTAGTAACAAATGCAGCAGCACAAACAATAGTTAGCAACAGAGCAGATACTGGGTTAATAACACCGGCAGGTACTTCTCTGTTTTTTGTGCGTGGGTTTAGCGCATCGAACTTTCTATCAATATAACGGTTAAAAGCCATGGCCGCACTACGGGCAAATACCATACACAATATCATGTATAAGAAAATTGTGATATTAAAAGAATGCTCATGCTTTACTGCCAATAAAAACCCAATCAAGGCAAAGGGCATGGCAAACACGGTATGACTAAACTTTATAAGAGATAAATATTGATTTATTTTCTTTAACATCAAACTCTGTCTTTAAAAAGAAAAATTATTGTAGCGAGATATATAACGGGGAATGAACTTAAAAACATAGCTATAACAGAAGGATGATTCCATTTGGTTCCGTCAAAATATTTAGTGCGTTGAAATATTACAATAATTGAAAGGAGCATACCTGCAACTGAACAAAACATGCCATAAAATACAAGTGAAATAGATATGCAAGAAAGCGCCGCCAATATGCCACACAGTAAAGCTATATACGATAGTGTTTTATTTAATCTCCTCATCACTTACTTGCTAAAATTTCTGATGTTACAATAGGTGTTGCGCTAACAAGCCCTGCTTCGTTAATGTTGTGGAGATACACATCTTTCATCGTATTAATTAAATCTACCGAGAAAGGCATTTTCACTTTTATATAGTTATCGGCAAATCCGTTTATAAAACCATTTTTGTTTTCTGCTTCAAACAACACTTTGCGTGTACTGCCTATGTGTTGACTATAGAAATCGCGTTGCTTTTTGGTAGAAAGTATACGCAGCATTTTATTACGCTCTTTTCTTTCGTGAACAGGAACCGTATTTTGAATGGCAATGGCATCCGTATTCGGTCTTTCAGAATAAGTAAACACGTGCAAGTAAGAAATATCCAAGCCATTAATAAAATTATACGTTTCTAAAAACTCCGTTTGTGTCTCGCCGGGGAAACCCACAATAACATCAACCCCTATGCAGGCATGAGGCATAACTTGTTTTATACGGGCAACACGTTCGGTATATAGTTCGCGCATATAGCGGCGGCGCATTAACTTTAAAATGGTATTGCTGCCGCTTTGCAAAGGCACATGAAAGTGTGGAACAAACCTGCTTGATTGAGCCACAAAATCAATTATCTCATCTTTTAATAAGTTAGGTTCTATGGATGAGATGCGGAAGCGTTCAACTCCTTCAACTTTGTCTAATGCTGTTATCAGCTCTAAAAAAGTCTCTTGTTTTTTTTCGGTGTGCGATGTTTGTGTAAAACCAAAATCGCCAATGTTTACACCCGTTAATACAATTTCTTTTATGCCTTGCGCGGCTATTTCTTTTGCCTGTGCAACCACGTTATCAATACTATCGCTGCGACTTTTTCCGCGTGCCAAAGGTATAGTGCAATACGAACAAGTGTAATCGCAACCATCCTGCACTTTTAAGAAAGAGCGGGTTCTGTCGCCGGCAGAATAGGATGATATAAAAGCGTCTGTCTCTTCAATTTCACAGCTATGCACTTCAGCGTTTTCTTTCTTAGAAAGATTCTCTATATAATGCGGCAGATTAAACTTTTCTTTCGCGCCCAGTACCAAATCAACTCCTGGTATTTGTCCTATTTCATTGGCTTTTAACTGTGCATAACAACCAATAACCGCTACAATGGCCTGCGGAGATTGTTTTTTTACATTACGTATCAGTTGCTTGCACTCCTTATCGGCATTTTCGGTAACCGAACAGGTGTTTAGCACATACACATCCGCCTCGTCGGCAAAATCTACTTTGGTATAGCCCGTGTTTTCAAACTTACGGGCAATGGTAGAGGTTTCGGCAAAGTTTAGTTTGCAACCCAAGGTATGAAAAGCTACTTTTTGGCCTATTGAATTCACGGCCGCGAAGGTAAGTTAAAAGTTATAAATGATGCGTTAAAATGTATATTTCTATGGGCTGTTCCGGTGGGTCTCGCGGCGTTTCAAAAACACATCTAATTCTTTTACCTACCTTTGTTTCGTATGGCAAAAAAGAATAAAAACCAAAGCAGCCGAGCGAAGCGAATACATGAGTTCAAAAAAGAAAAATAAAAACACGAATAACCAATATACAGCACTGGTACTGGATGTATTAAAACACAACGAAAGCAAGCTGCTTAACTACCGGCAGATAGCTACGATGCTGGAAATTACAGAAGAGTCGGAACGCCTGCATGTAATAGAAGCGCTGGAAGAATTGCGAATAAAGAATTTACTTACCGAGAAGGAACCCGGCAAGTTTCAATACAAATCGCCTGAAACCTACGTAAACGGTATTATAGATTTTACGTCGTCGGGCATGGCGTATGTGGTTACGTCGCCTACCGAAAATGATATTCAGATACAGAAAGGCAAAACCAAAGATGCCTTGCAGGGCGATACTGTAAAGGTTTTGATTACCGACAACTACAAAGGGAAGCGCGAAGGAGTTGTGGCACAGGTGGTGCAGCGCAAGCGTACCGACTTTGTAGGTACTGCACAGGTAAACGGAAAGAATTGTTTTGTGGTGCCCGATAGCCACAAAATACATATTGATTTTTTTATTCCTCTCAATAAAATGAAGGGGCTTAAGCACGGACAGAAAGCATTGGTAAAGCTTGTTAGCTGGAACCCTGCCGAGCCTAACCCCGTTGCCGAAGTGGTTGAAGTGCTGGGTTACCCCGGTTCTCATACTACCGAAATGCACGCTATTATGGCCGAGTATGGTTTGCCTGCGCAGTTTCCGGCAGAGGTGGAAGCCGTAGCTAAGGGCATTCCTACTAACATAACCGAAGAAGAAATAAGCAAGCGCAGAGATTTTAGAAAGGTTACCACCTTTACTATTGACCCGCATGATGCGAAAGATTTTGATGATGCGCTTTCTTTTAAAAAGTTAGAGAACGGTAATATAGAAGTGGGCGTGCATATTGCCGATGTTACGCATTATGTAAAACCACACGATATTATTGATGAAGAAGGTTTGGAGCGTGCCACATCAGTTTATCTGGTAGACAGGGTAATACCCATGCTGCCCGAAGTGCTTAGTAATTTTGTTTGCTCGCTTCGTCCGCATGAAGAAAAACTATGTTTCTCCGCCGTGTTTGAAATGGATGAACATGCCAACGTGGTAAAGGAATGGTTTGGTAAGACTATTATTTATTCTGACAGGCGTTTCTCTTACGAAGAAGTGCAGGAAGTAATAGAAACCGGCAAAGGAGATTATAAAGAAGAAATATTTGCTTTAGATAAGCTGGCTAAAAAGCTGCGTGCAGAGCGTACCAAAAATGGTTCTATCTTTTTTGATAAAGAAGAAGTAAAGTTTACCTTAGATAAAGATGGCGTGCCAACGGGCGTTTATTTTAAAGTGCAAAAAGATGCGCATAAACTGATTGAAGATTTTATGCTGCTTGCCAACAAACATGTGGCAACGGTGTTAAGCAAAGCCATGCCTAAGAATAGGGAGAAACAAAACCCAAAAACTGCCAAGGCGGTTGTTTACCGTGTGCATGATACTCCGTCCAGCGATAAACTTACCGACCTGAACAACTTTGTAAATAAGTTTGGGTACTCTTTAAATGTGCAGAGCAAACAAACCACCACGCAATCTATTAATAAATTGTTGGTAGATGTAAAAGGCAAACCCGAAGCAGGCACTATTGAAATACTTGCCATACGCTCTATGCCCAAAGCCATTTATACGATTGAGAATATTGGTCATTATGGTTTGGGTTTTGATTATTATACGCACTTCACCTCCCCTATTCGTCGTTATCCTGATATGATGGTGCATCGCTTACTGGAAGCTTATCTTAACCATACTTCCTACAGCAATGCCGAAGAGTTGGAAACCTATAGCAAACACTCTTCTGCACGCGAGAAACTGGCTGCCGAGGCGGAGCGCGCTTCTATTAAATACAAACAGGTTGAGTTTTTAAAAGATAAAGTAGGGCATGTTTTTCCTGCCATCATTTCGGGTGTTACCGAGTGGGGCTTATATGCCGAGATTGTGGAGAACAAGTGCGAAGGGCTTATCCGCGCCCGCGATATGAAGGATGATTTTTATGCTTATGATGAAGACAACTATTGCTATGTAGGCAAAAGAACCAAAAAGGTATTTGCCCTTGGCGATAAGGTGCTGATTGAAATTAAAACTGCTGATATGCTTAAAAAGCAGTTAGACTTTTTGTTGGTAGATACGATTGAACAAAACGTATCGCAGCACAACCGCATAGAAAAACATGAAGATGGCGGTGGCAGAAACCCTAACAAACGTAATAAGCAAAAACCCCAAAAGCATAAAGGGAGGAGGAGGTAATTTACCTTACAATAACTATGCGTTTATTTACCACACCCTCGTTACTTATTATGCTGATATTATAAACACCTTCATTTAAGCTGTTGGCATCTATATTGGTTTTTCCGTTTATGGTTTGACTTAATACAAGCTTACCATTTATATCATAAACCTGCATAGTTTGTTTTGTAGCATTGTTAGACTCTATAACAAAACTACCGTTGTTGGGGTTTGGGTAAATAGAGAGATTAGTACCAAGTTCTGAGACTTGAGAGATACCGGTAGTGCTATTTTTTATATTTACATAAACCATAGTGCTTAGCGTGCTATGATACCCTAATCGATATAAGGTATCGTTTTGACAATAAACAGAAGAGTCTCCACAGGCTGAAAAAACCGTTACACAAATGTTATACCAGTTTGGAGAAGAATAAATATGACTGGGATAAAGACCTGTTGTAGAAGTTCCATCGCCCCAATTCCAAACAGCTGATGATACCTGCGATGAGTAATACGGATAAACATCCCAGGTATGAGGCGTTGTATCCTGAGATAATGAATAGCTTGCTACAGGCGTACATGAATTTGTATTAACTATGGTAACAACCTGAGAGCTATTACAATAATACCCGGCAGAATCTCGTATCTGAAAAGTTACTGTATAAGTACCATTGCTAACATACGTAAACGTAGGGCTTGACAAAGTAGATGTACTGTTAATAGGGTCTCCAAAAGACCAACTATAAGATAAACCACCTGACGTATTTGTAAAACTTACCTCTCCATCAGCGCCTAACGTATAGGTAAAGGCTGAATCGCAGGCAGGTAAAGATAAACCATTGGTTATGGCAATAACCTGCGTACTATCACAATAAAAACCTGCAGAATCTTGCAGCTGAAGAGTAACATAATAGGTACCGTTATATACATAATTAAAAGTTGGATTGGGTATCGTATCCGAGCTGCCAATAGCATTACCAAACGACCAATAGTAACTTAACCCACTTCCTGAATTCGCAAAACTTACCTGAGCATTAGTGCCTATAGTATAAGTAAAACCCGAATTGCAGATGGGTAAGGGTAATCCATTTGTTATGGTAATAGTCTGACTGGTACTACAATTGTATCCTGAAGAATCTACTATTTGGAATATTACATTGTATGTTCCGTTATAAACATAATTAAAAGTTGGATTCGGCAAAGTAGATGAACTGCCGGCAGGGTCTCCAAAAGCCCAGCTGTATGACAAGCCATCTGCTACATTAGTAAAACTAACATGAGCATTCGTTCCTAAAGTGTACGTAAAATTTGCATTACAGGCATTATGTATAGTTATTGGAATACTAATAGAATCTATGCAAGTACCATAAAATGAAGTGTCCGGAGAAAGGAGATAAGTTTTAGTTACCGTTAAACTAACATGATATACTCCGTTACTTGTGTACGTATAAACAGTATCTGTATTGTTATTGTAATAACTATTACCTGTACCATCGCCAAAATTCCAGATATAGGCAGAGGTACTATCAGTTCCTGTTGATGTGCCTGTATAAGAAACCAACCCATTCGCGCCTAATGTGTATGTGTAATTAGCGTTCAAGTTTGCACATGGCGAAGGTGCCGCGTTGGTAATGGTAATAGTCTGAGTTGTACTGGTTGAACAATTATCTGCAGGATTATACACGCTTAAAGAAACGGTATAAGTGCCATTATAGGAGTAGGTAATAGTATCTGCCGGCGCGTTCCAAGAAAAAAGAGACCAACTATAACTTGTATTATTGAAAGTATCAACAGGCGAAGTATTGCTAAAAGTCACAAAACCTGCACTACCTATTGCATAAGAAAAACTGGCAACACATGGGGGAGGGTTTATTCCCCCAATAATAGTAATTACTTGGTTACTTGAATCGGAGCAAGTCCCTGTAGAATCAGATACATTTAAAGTAACGGTATATGTACCGTTATACAAGGGGCTGAAAATAAAAGATGAATCGTTAGAGTAATAATTGGAGGCTGTTATCCCCGACAAATGCCAACTGTAAACAGTATTAGAAGCGGTTCCTGTAGAAGTACTTGCAACACTTATACTTGAATCGGTAGTAGTATAAATATAGTTTGCATTAATATTGCATTGCGCAGACAGCGTTTTGTTTAATCCTAAGAAAAGAACTAAAGCGCTAAGTATTTTTATAGTAGTTGTTTTCATGATGTTTGTATTTAAGTCTAATCAAATATAAAGAATTAATCTCACTTATCCACACAATTTATACGGCTATACCCTTATGCGTTAAAGCTGTAGTTTTACTACAAACCCCTCTCCTTATCTAAATAAGATTGCACTAAATCTATGGCGTTATCAAGCACATCGCTAAGAGCACATATATAACAACCGGGTTTAGCAAGAGATAATGCGTGTTTTAAGGCTTCTATCTCTTTGGGTATGTATTCATAAGATTGATTAGGCTTGGTTTCTTTTATACCTTCTACCAATAAACGTACTATATCATCGGCTTCGCGTCCACGCAGAAACTTATCCTGACGGATAATGATGTGATCAAACATCTCTGCGGATATTCTTCCCATATCACGGATGTCTTCATCACGTCTGTCGCCGGTGCCTGTTATAATACCAATCTTATAAGGAGATTCTATGGTCGCCATAAACTCTTTAATACCCCTGAAACCATCGGCATTGTGGGCAAAGTCTATCATTACTTTATATTCCTTAAAATCAAAGATGTTCATTCTGCCCGGTGTTTGCGCCGCAGAAGGGATAAAAGTTTCCAAACTTACTTTTATATCCTCAATAGTAAACCCATATACATAAGATGCAAGTGTAGCAGCCAATACGTTATATATCATAAAGGTTACTCTGCCACCAAAGGTTAAGGGTATGGTAGTTACTTTCTCTACCCTGAACTTCCATTCTCCTTTTTTAATGGTAATAAAACCATTCTCGTAAATAGCGGCAATGCCTCCTTTTTTGCAATGTTCGCGTATTACTTTATTGTTTTCATCCAGACTAAAATAAGCGATGTTGCAATCAACCATTTTAGAGATACCTACACAATATTCATTATCGGCATTAAGCACCACATAGCCATCGCGCTTCACACTTTTTGCCACAACACCTTTTACGTTAGCCATGTCTTTCAGTGTGTTTATATCTGATAAGCCCATGTGGTCTTCCTGTATGTTGGTAACCACAGCCACATCGCATTTACTAAAGCCCAGGCCTGCGCGCAAAATACCGCCACGCGCGGTTTCCAACACCGCAAACTCAACGGTAGGGTCTTTTAAAATAAACTCGGCGCTAACCGGACCTGTAGTATCTCCTTTGGTAAGCATAGAGTTTTGCACATATATACCGTCCGATGTGGTAAAGCCCACACGGTACCCGTTGTTTTTTACTATATGAGCTATTAAACGAGTGGTGGTAGTTTTACCATTCGTGCCTGTAATAGCAATGATGGGTATGCGACAATTCTTTCCGGGAGGGTATAACATATCCAAAACGGGTGCTGCCACGTTGCGCGGTAATCCTTTAGCGGGCGCTAAGTGCATACGAAAACCCGGAGCGGCATTTACCTCTAATACCACGCCACCAGTAGTTTCTAAAGGCTCACTAAGGTTGGTAGCCATAATATCTATACCGCAAATATCTAAACCTATTACACGGGATATGCGTTCGCAAATAAATATGTTATGCGGATGCACCATATCCGTTACATCGGTCGAAGTACCACCTGTACTAAGATTGGCTGTACCCTTTAAATAACAAACTTCATCCTTCTTTAAAACAGTATCGAGCGTGTAATTATGTTTACTTAGCTGGTCTAATGTTTCACGGTCAATACTTATTTCGGTTAAAACATTCTCATGTCCGTAACCTCTGCGCGGGTCCTGGTTTTCTTTTTCTATCAGTTGTTGTATGTTTGATTTACCATCTCCTTTTACGTGAGCAGGTTCTCTTAATGCTGCCGCAATAAAACGATGATTGATAACCAAAATACGGAAATCATAACCTGTTATGAATTTCTCTACGATAATTCTGCGTGAGTATTTCTTGGCATGTTCATATGCAGCTAATGCTTCATCAAATGTTTTAACGTTGATGGACGCACCTTTGCCATGGTTACCATCTAAGGGTTTAAATACTAAAGGAAAACCCACTTTATCTATCACTTCTTTTACTTCACTTTCGTGAGAGATGCACATTCCTTTGGCAACAGGTATAGCCGCATCCTGCAACATTCGCTTGGTCTCGTCTTTATTACTGGCTAAATCAACCGCAATAGAGCTTGTTCTGTCTGTCATGGTGGCTCTAAAACGAACCTGATTTTTACCATAACCTAATTGCACCAACGACTGGCTATCCAATCGTATATAAGGAATATCACGCTCCACAGCTTCATCCACTATAGAACCCGTGCTTGGACCGAAGCGTTCTTTCTCGCGTAACTGGCGCATAGCTTTTATATCCGCATCTAAATCATACCCGCTTGCGTTAACTAAAGCATCCGCGATTTTAACGGCAGCTTTAGCGGCATATATACCAACGCTTTCTTCCATGTAAGAAAACACTACGTTATATATACCCGGATTTCCTGTGCCGCGTGTACGCCCAAAACCGCATTCCATACCTGCCAATGTTTGTATCTCTAAAGCAAGATGTTCTATTACATGCCCCATCCAGGTACCTTCTTTTACACGCTCAAAAAAACCGCCTTCATAATCTTTAGAGCATCTGTGCGATTGCAAACTGGGAAACAATTTTTCTAATCGTTCAAGAAAACCATTAATTTTATTCGTAGGGCGTTCTTCCAACTCTTCTAAATCCAACTTCATTACAATTACTTTCTTACGGTAATTAGACCAGTAGTTAGGTCCGCGCATAGCTTTAATCTCAATAATTTTCATATTTCTTTATTGTTTTTAATTGGTGTAATATGGTGTTCGCCTAAAGGCTAGGGTCATAACAAGTAATTTTGTACAAGATAGGTTTTGTGCACAATATAAACAATAGCTTGTTTGCAATAAGCTGATAATAGGTTAAGTTAATGTTAAGTTTTTGGAGGCATTAGTTTATTTTTGCCTTATCTAACTTATATATGATGGGTGTTCCAAAAGGTAAATTAATAATAATAGGTGGAAGTGTTGACAGAGGAAGTTTCTCCGAGAATCCAAGCGATTTACCTAAGAAACTTAAATTCTTTGAACAAGGTATCTTAAACAGAATTATTAAAGAGTCTGCTAAAACAACCGCCTCTAAAATTGAGATTATTACTACAGCCTCTAATATTCCTGATGAAGTGGGAGAAGAGTATGTAAGTGCTTTTCATAACCTGAATGTGTTGGATGTAAATGTGCTGAATATTAAAACCAGGGATGAAGCTAATTCTTCCGATATCATAGCTCGTTTAAAAAACGCTGATGTAGTGATGTTTACCGGAGGAGACCAGCTCCGTTTATCTTCTATTATCGGGGGCACAGATTTTCATCATTTATTATTGGATAGATACGAGAACGAAGAGTTTGTTATTTCAGGAACATCGGCAGGCGCGGCGGCAAGCTCTAATAACATGATTTATCAGGGAAGCAGTACCGGTGCATTATTAAAGGGAGAAGTAAAAATAACGGGCGGCTTAGGATTTATTAATAACGTAATTATTGATACACACTTTGTGCAACGCGGCAGAATAGGCAGATTAATGTACGCTTGTGCAAGCAACCCTATTAACCTTGGTATTGGATTAGGAGAAGATACCGGCTTACTAATTACCGAAGGAAAAAAGATGGAAGCCGTTGGTTCGGGACTTGTTATTTTAGTGGATGCAACTCAAATGAAAGACACTAACCTTACTGATATAGACATGGGGGCACCCGTATCTATAGAAAACCTGATTGTACACGTAATGGCTTTAGGAGATTATTACGATTTAAAAAGCAAGAAGCTAACTATACAACATAGTATGATTATGTAGTTTTAATTACCTAATCCTTATAAATACCTATATAAAGATTATTATCCTGCACTTTACTGGCTCTGTACATACCTTCAGAGTTATAAGAAAGCTCTATATTTCCTTTAGCATCAAGGGCAATTAAGCCACCCTCGCCGCCAATCTTTACCAGTTTATCCATCACTACTTTTTGGCAAGCTTCTTTCAAAGAAAGACCTTTATATTCCATCAAACAAGATACATCGTAAGCTACAACCGATCGAATGAAAAACTCGCCGTGCCCTGTACAGGAAACCGCACAAGTAGCATTGTTGGCATAGGTACCTGCACCAATAACAGGGGTATCGCCTATGCGCCCGTGCTTTTTGTTTGTCATACCTCCGGTAGAAGTTCCGGCAGCTAAATTGCCATTAACATCTAAAGCAACTGCACCCACGGTTCCAAACTTATTCCCCTCTCCACTTGGAGAGGGGTTAGGAGTGCGGCTGGTATGGTCTAAAATAACGGTATCGCTTTTCAAAGCTTCCTGCCATTGCTCATAGCGCATCTGCACATAAAAATATTCGTCAGGCGCAAACTCAATATGGTTCTTCTTAGCAAACTCCATAGCACCCTGACAGGCAAGAAACACATGTTCTGATTTATCCATCACGGCTCTTGCCAGCGAAACCGGATTTTTAATATTACTAACTCCAGCCACAGCACCTGCGGTTAAATTTTTTCCGTTCATTAAAGAGGCATCCATTTCATGCTTTCCATCATGGGTAAACACAGCGCCTTTGCCCGCATTAAATAGCGGGTTATCTTCCATGGTTCTAATGGCAGCTTCAACCGCATCTAAAGAGTGTCCTCCTTTTTTTAGGATACTCTCTCCGGCAAGGATAGAATCTTCCAAAGCTTTTCTATAGGCAGTTTCTTTTTCGGGCGTCATGGCAGAACGAAGAATGGTACCTGCACCTCCGTGTATGGCAATTGCGTATGGAGTCATTTTTTCAGTTTATTAAATATATTTTCTAAATTTAGGGAAATTTAAAATGAATTCGCTAATGAATTATAGATTAAAAATTATAGATTATAAATGGTGGGGGGGCATCTTTAATCTTGCATTTTTAATTCTTAATTCATTTTGTTTTTCACAAAATGCAGATACCAGCGAATGGAAAGATATACGCGCTAAAATTGTGCACGAAGATTTCTTTTTAAAATATCATCCTACTGCCATACATTATATTTTGCGGGCTAATTTAGAAATGCAGATAAAGAAGTTTGATGATGCTATTAAGGATTATACCAAAACCATTGAATTAGACGCGCAAAACGCGGATGCCTATAACAGAAGAGGTAAAGCCAGGGCTTGTGTGAAGAATTATACTGATGCAAAAGCTGATTTTGAAAAAGCGGTTGAACTAAACCCAAATGAGCAATCATATAAAGACAATTTAAAACTGATGCAGATTAGAGAATCTATTAAACACTAAATGGGATTGACGAATTAGCAATTGACGATTTTAATATTGTTGTCATTCTGAGCAAAGCGAAGAATTTAATTGCTTCGTTCAACATAACAAATAAGTCAATCGTAAATAATAAAATAGTAAATCAACAAATGATTAGCGAGGAAGTAAAAAATAAGGTAAAGAAAATTCTTACAGAACATTTAGAGGTAAAGCAATTGCGCAAAACATCTGAGCGTTTTGCTATATTGGATGAGATATACAGCATGAACGGGCACTTTGATATTGAAACCCTGTATGTGCACATGAAGAATAAGAAGTACAGGGTAAGCCGAGCTACGCTATATAACACCGTAGAAGTATTGCTGGAGTGCAATTTAATTATCAAGCATCAGTTTGGGAAAAACCAGTCTATGTACGAAAAGGCTTATATGTATAAGCAGCACGACCATCTTATTTGTCAGGATTGCGAGCATGTATTCGAGTTTTGCGACCCACGCCTGCAACAGATACAGCAAATGGCAGGCGATATACTAAAGTTTCAAATAGAAAGACACTCGCTTACTTTATACGGTAAGTGTGATGGTATTGCTAAGAATGGCAAATGCCCACATGGGAATAAGCCTTTGAAGAACTAAAGGGTTATATTAAATCAAACAGATTTTCAACACCGGGATAACGAACCGTAGTAAAGCCCTCTGCATAACGTACGTTAATACTTCTACCCCATATACTCATTTTAGAATATAAACTTTCTAAAAACTCAGTACTTGAAATAGGTGTTTCAGGCTCTTTAGAATCGGGGTTATAAAACTGAGATGAATAAGCCATAATAGCTTCTCTTTTTTTATCTGCAAAAGCGGTAACATCAACCACAAAATGAGGATGAATATAATGGTCTTGTATATAATGATAAACCGCTTTTGGTCGCCATTCGGGCTGTCTGGTATCAATCTTAACCAAGCCCGAATAAAAACAAGCATCGGCTACCAACTTAGCTGCTCTTCCATGGTCAGGGTGCCTGTCTGATATGGCATTGCATAAAACAATTTGTGGTTTATGTTCCCTAATTACTTTAATTATTTCTATAAGATGAGACTTGTTGTTCTCAAAGAAACAATCTTCAAACGTAAGTTGTTTCCTGAATGAAGCCCCCATAATTTTAGCCGCTTTCATGGCTTCTTGTGTACGCAGTTCGGCATCGCCGCGCGTACCCATTTCGCCAAGCGTTAAATCTAATATACCTACTGTTTTACCAAGCGCAATGTGCTTTAGAATCGTGCCCGAGCAACCTAATTCTACGTCGTCGGGGTGAACACCAATGGTTAAAATATCTACTTTCATAAGGTATTATTTGCCTTCAATCCACTTAGTAATTTCTTCATTATCGGGTTTGGTCATAGAGCCTAAATGCTTTACCAAATGACCGTTTTCATCAATCAGGTATTTATTAAAATTCCAGCTTACTTTAGAACTTTCAACGCCATTTTTATCTTTATCCTTTAACCACAAGTAAATGGGAGCGGTAACAACACTAACCTTCTCCATCAAAGGAAAAGTAACTCCGTAATTCTTCGTGCAAAAGCTTCGTATTTCGCTAGCACCTCCTGGTTCTTGTCCGCCAAAATCGTTGCAAGGAAAACCGATAATAACAAAATTCTTATCCTTATATTTTTGATACAATTCTTCTAAGCCTTTATATTGAGGGGTAAAGCCGCATTCACTGGCGGTATTTACAACCATTATTTTTTTACCCTTTAAAGAGGAAAAATCAAAATCCTGTCCTTCTAAGGTTTTTACTTTAAACTGGTAAATTGATTTTGTGTCTGTTTGCATAAATGTACTCATTGCTATAAAGGTTGCTATGATAATTGTTTTCATGTCTCAATAAATTTGAGAACAAATGTACGCACCATATAGCAACGCTAATATTTTATTTAGGGTTTATCGAGATTGGTTCTTTTGAGTTTATTTAAGCTCAAATATTAAATTACTAAAACGTCCCCTACGTCATCCCCTAAAAACACAAAAACCACGTAATCTATTGAATTACATGGTTTTATTTTTGTGTTTAGTACTCGGGACGGGACTTGAACCCGTACGACTGTTGAGGTCACAGGATTTTAAGTCCTGCGTGTCTACCAATTCCACCACCCAAGCAAAAACTGATGGTTATATATCAATAAAAAAAGCCTTTTAGGCTTTTTGAGCGAAAGACGGGTCTCGAACCCGCGACCTTAACCTTGGCAAGGTTACGCTCTACCAACTGAGCTACTTTCGCTTTTTAGGGAGTGCAAATGTAAGGACTTTTTAAAAATGAGCAAATTTTTTTTAGGCGGTGTGTGCCCTTGTAGCTATATATTTACGTTAGGTTTAAGCAATGTTAGTAAAAACTTCCATAATATCTTCGGCATATTGCTGACCAAAAGTTGCCAGGCACCATACCTTTAACAACACTTTCTCGTTAGGCGCAATCATATTGATTGCTTTCTTTAACTCTTTGCGGAAAAGCATTTTATCGAAACTTACTTTATCCAGAATTTTTTTACTTAACTCAAACATAGCTATACTTGTTAAGGGTTTATATAATGCTATAATGTAAAGCTATCCTATTTATTGTGTGGCGAGTTTCTTTTTAAGAACTATTAACGCTCTTTACTTAAAGGGTATATCCGGCGTTGGGTGTCGCCTTTATATTGCAGAACTCTTGTTTAAGGTATTTAAAATAACCGGTAATGGCAATCATGGCGGCATTATCGGTACAATATTCAAATGGAGGAATAAATACCGTGTAGTTTTTTTCTTCTTGTAAATTCATTAATCTTTGTCTAAGTAATGAATTAGCCGACACTCCGCCTGCCAGGGCAATGGTTTTTATATGTTGTTGTTCTGCTGCTGCCAGTAGTTTTTTAAATAGTATGTCTGCCAAACAAGCCTGATAGGATGCGCATATATCAGCCAGATTTTCTTCTATAAAGTTTTTGTTGTGCTTAGTTTGCTCTTGTATAAAATACAGAAAAGAAGTTTTAATACCACTAAAACTATAATCAAACCCCGGCATATTACTTATGGGAAATTTATATTTTTTGGCATCGCCCTGCTTGGCGTATTTATCTATCAAAGGTCCACCCGGGTAAGGCAAGCCCAATATCTTAGCCGCCTTATCAAAGGCTTCTCCTACGGCATCATCCTGTGTTTGTCCAAGTAATTCAAAACTTAAATAGTCAGTTACTTTTACAATCTGTGTATGTCCGCCACTAACCGTTAAACATAAAAAAGGGAAAGAAGGTACAGCCCCCGGGAGGCAAAAATGTGCCAATATATGCGCCTGCATATGGTTAACTTCTATAAGCGGAATGTTTAAAGCCAACGATAAAGATTTTGCAAAGGAAGTTCCCACTAATAATGAACCCATTAATCCGGGACCGCGTGTAAAGGCAATGGCGTTAATTTGTGTTAAGGGTATACTTGCTTTAGCCAAAGCTTCATTTATAACAGGAACGATGTTTTTTTGGTGGTCTCTGCTAGCTAACTCAGGCACAACGCCGCCATATTGCTTATGTATATCCTGATTGGCAACCACGTTAGATAAAATGGTTTGGTTGCAACTAACAGCCGCCGAAGTGTCATCGCAGCTCGATTCTATGCCAAGTATATATACAGGGTCTTGCAATTAATGATTAAATTTGAATGCTATGCAAAAGGTGCGTAAAGTTAGCGGTTTTATTTGGCGTGTTACAAAAATTACGCTGCTGGTGCTGTTTGTTGTATTGTTGTCTTCGTTTTTTTTACTTCAAATGCCCAGTGTGCAAACCTACTTAGGCAAAGAAGCTTCGATCTATTTATCCAAGCAATTAAAAACAAAGATTGATATAAAAGCGGTTAATCTTGATTTTTTTAAGACGCTGAATCTGGAAGGCATTTATGTGGAAGACCTGCACCACGATACGCTTATATACGGAGGTAAAATAGGGTGTAAAATAAAACTCTTTAGTTTAAAAAGTAAACAAATAGAATTTGATTTAACCGAATTGGATAATATTACCTGCAAACTTCTTTATTACAAAGGAGAGAAAGGATTGAACTTTCAGTTTCTGGCAGATTATTTTTCTTCGCCCGCAACTACAAAAAAAAGCACAAGTCCTTCGGAGTTTAAATTGGGTTATGGAAACCTGAGTTTAAATAATGTACGATTTGTATACAAAGATGCCGATAATAAATATGTTCCTGCGCATGGCATAGATTTTCAGGATATTGAAGTAAATCATGTGTGCGGTAAATTTTCAAACATCAAAGTTGCGGGCGATTCGGTAAAAGTTAACATCGAAGATTTTTCTGCTACTGAGAAATCAGGAATTATAATTAAGAAGCTGTACACAGAAGCAACATTTAGCTCAAAAAACATAAAAGCCGATAGTCTTTTATTAGTTACGCCCAATAGTTATATACACGGATTTTATGAGATGTACACCGATTCTATGGATGATTACTCGGACTTTATTCATGCGGTAGATTTGCGTGCAAATTTTCTTGATAGCACACACGTTAATTTTTCTGATATAGCCTTTTTTGCCGAAGAACTGGAAGGTCTCAATGAAAAAGTAAAACTAAACGGATATATAAAAGGAAGTATTGATAATTTAAGCTCGGATAATTTATCGTTTTCCCTACTTAAACATACCGCCTTTAAAGGGCATATCATTGTAAAAGGGTTGCCTGATATAGATAAAACCTTCATTAAAATTGAAGCGAACAAATTAACCACAAGCTATGCTGATTTAAAAGAAATACCTACCTATCCGTTTAAAGAGAAACAAAAAATTTCAATCCCAGAAAACTTAGCTAAGCTTGGGATGATTGATTTTAAAGGAAAGGCCGAAGGGTTTACCAATGATTTGTTTTTAGAAGGGAATATAAATACGGCTTTAGGTAATGTAAACACCTATGCAACCATGAGTACGCTTCCTAATAAAGAAATAGCTTATAGCGGTAATTTTAAAACAGAAAAGTTTAATGTAGGAAGTTTAATAGACGCCAAATACATTGGAGAAATAGCTTTGAATGCAAACATTAAAGGAAGCGGAACGGAGCTGAATAATTTAGAAGAAGAGATGAACGGTTCTATTCAATGGGTTCAGTTTAACGGATATACTTATCATAATTTAAGTATTAACGGCGCTCTTAAACACAAACAGTTTAGCGGTAATTTTATAGCGAAAGATACCAATGCTACTTTCAACTTTACCGGCAACTTTGATTTAACGAAGAAAATACCGCAGGCACAGTTTACCGCAAATGTGCAAAAGCTGGATTTATTTAAATGCAACCTTTATAAAGCCGACTCTATGGATGTGGCATCAGGCAATATTTCTCTTTCTATAAACGGAAATACGATTGATGATGTGAATGGAACACTACAAGCGCAAAAAATACAATTTATAAAATCTAATGGTATTGTTTCGCTTGAAAACACCGATGTTATACTTACGCAAAACGAAAGCGGAAATACCTTACAAATGATATCCTCTGTTGCCGATGCGGAAATAGAGGGGAAATTTAAAATAAGTGCCCTGCAAAAAAGTGTAGCGGACTTTTTACATTTTTACCTTCCTGTTTTATTTGATGCCGGAGAAAAGGAGAAAAAACCTAAACCAAATACGGATAATCTTTCCTTTAAAATAAAGGTTAAGGATTTTACCCCTGTCGCTACTTTTTTTAAAATGCCACTTAAAATCAGTAACGAAACTATGTTGCAAGGCGTATTTAATGCGGAAAACAACCAACTTAAGTTTAGTGGTTTATCGGATAAGATTGAGTACGATAAAATTCCTGTTAAAGATTGGTTCTTGACGGTAAGCACGACTAATAATCAGATTGATTTGAATACCGGATTTAAACAAATTGATTTGACCGATAGTGTTTATATGAGCAACTTCAATTTTGAAACACATGCCAATAATAACAAATCTGATTTCTCCCTAACATGGGATAATAATTCTAAGTTAAGAAACTCGGGAGAAATTGATGGCAAGGTGCTTTTTACAAAAAACTCTTTTGACCTGAATTTAGGTAAATTTCTGGTGTATGCGCAGGATAGTCTTTGGCAAATGACGGGAAACGATGAGTTTGTAATTGATTCAACGGGTATTATTGGTTTTCGTGACCTAACCTTTGCAAACAATAACCAACTGATAAAGGTGGAAGGAAAAATATCTAAAGACCCTAAAGACCAACTATTAATAAACCTGCAAAATTTTAAGCTTAATCAACTTAATCCGCTTTTGAAAAAAAGCGGTGTTGATTTGCAGGGAACGCTAAGCGGTACGACCAATTTAGCCGACTTATATAACCAGGTTGTTTTTACTACCGCCTTAGGATTTAATAAACTTAAGGTAAGTGGCACACCCATAGGTACCGGAGAAGTGAATAGTTTTTTTGACAAGAATAAAAATCTGGTATCGCTAAACGGATTCTTTAAACGTGATTTCGGAAAAATATTGGAAGAGACTTATAACAACATCCGGTTTGACGGGTATTACTACCCATCTGTAAAAGACACCAGCATTAATATTGATGTTCATCTTTATCAATTAGCGTTATCTACCATTCAGCCACTATTAAAAGGAATATTTACTATTGATAAAGGTTCCGTAACGGGTGATATAAATTTAAGGGGAAATATTAGTAAGCCAACTATTAACGGACTTCTTGATTTGGAAGATGTGAAAAACCTTAAAGCCGATTATACCAATACGGCTTATGATGCCAAAGGAAAAATACAACTTACTCCGGGACAAATAGAATTTCAAAATATTACTTTAACAGACCCTAATAAAAATACAGCTACGGTTTGGGGTAATATATTTCATGAGAATTTCTCTAATATGAAATTAGACTTTGACGTTAGTTTTAATAAATTTATGGCTCTTAATACCACCGCGTTGCAAAACAACTTGTATTACGGGAAAGCTTTTTGTAGCGGAACCATGGGTATGTATGGCTTACCGGAAGCGCTAACCTTTGAAATAAACGCGAAGACAGAAAAAGGAACTCAATTCATCATTCCGCTTGCAGGGACTGAAGAAGTGAGCGATAATAGTTATGTGCGTTTTATAAAAATAGACAGCGCCAATAAGAACAGTATTAGTAAAAATGATTTAGCGGGTATTAAGCTTAATTTAAATTTAGAAGCGACACCGGATGCCGAAGTACAGATAATACTTGATAACAAAGGCGGCGATGGCATTAAAGCTCGAGGCAAAGGAAACATAAGCATGAATATTAATACCATTGGTAACTTTGAAATGTTTGGTATTTATACCCTTACAGAGGGTAGTTATTTATTTACCCTGCAAAATGTTATTAATAAGAAATTTAGCATAGATGATGGAAGCACCATTCGTTGGAGTGGAGACCCTTATGATGCTGAAATAAACGTTACTACTACGTATAAACAACGCACCTCTTTAGCGCCTTTCTTTCCGGAAACCGGCTCTGATAATGGCACTTCAGCGACTTCAGGCGGCGGAGATAATAACAAACGTTACCCCGTTAACTGTAAACTGTATTTAAAAAATAAATTGATGAACCCTGACCTGACCTTCGGGATAGAGTTTCCTACGGTTAGCGAAGCCCTTCGCTCACAAGTGATGGGTTATATAAATACGGAACAGGAGCTTAATCGACAAGTATTCTCCTTATTATTATTGAGTAGTTTTGTTACGCCTTCCACTATGCAACCCTCAAGTGGTGTTAATACTGCAAGTGGAGCCAATAATGTTAACAATGCCGGTAGCGCGGCCTCTAACAACGCCACAGAAATATTATCGAATCAATTAAGTGGAATGCTGTCTAAATTCACAAAAGCAGTTAATGTAGGCTTTAACTACCGCCCCAGTTCCGCGCTTAGTAATGAGGAAATTGATGTTGCTTTATCTACACAATTATTTAATGATAAACTTACGGTGGATGGTAACCTTGGTGTTAACAACAATACGCAACAAAAAACAAGTACGCTTATTGGCGATGTGAATATAGATTACAGGCTTACTAAAGACGGAAAAGTACACGTGAAAGCGTTTAACCGAAGTAATGATAACTTTCAGATTGCAACCTTAGGAGGACAGTTCACACAGGGTGCGGGAATTTATTACCGACAAGAATTTAATTCCATGAACGACTTTTTCAGACGGATGCTAAATAAACAACCTAAAAAGACCGTCAACTAAACAACTTTAGTTTACTGTTATATAATACCACAACAAACTAAATGTGGCTATAACGTTGGCGATGCACACAAAATAATAAAACGCTTTATTTTCTATATTCTTTATAAACAGAAACAATAAAGAAAGTCCGGAAAACAGTATAAGAACAGGTAATAGCAAGTAGGTAATGGAATTACTTACCGTATAGGTTTGATTTTTATTTACATCATTTACTTTCTTTATTTCGTGCAGGAGATATGATTTTAAAACAACAATGCTATCATTAATCCCGGGGATGAAGTTGCCTTCCTCCAACACTAATTCTAATTTATAACTTTGAAAGGTGGTAATATTTAAAGAGCCTTCTTTAAAAGAATGCGCCCCCTCCTTAACTTCTTTTACCTGATAACCATCTTTAATTTTATCGCCGGTTTTGGTATAAGGTAAAAGCCAATCAATCAATATTAGTTGAACAATCCACAAAAACACAATACAGCTTTTGCGGGCGAGTTTATAAATTTTGGAAGCGGTAAGCGCAGCTAAGTGCTTGTTTTTCGCGTTTTGTTTGCGAAGGAATGTTTCGCGGGCCTGTTCTAATCTTTCTTCTAAAGAGGTATTTTCTTTACGAGGCATTTATCCCGCGTTATGCCAACGAAAGGTTAATCGCTTCTACGCTTTTTATTTCGGGAACCGCACGTTTAATGGTTTCTTCTATGCCGGCTTTCATGGTCATGGTACTCATGCTGCAACTTTGGCAAGAACCTTTTAGTTCTACCCTCACAATTAAATCGTCGGTAATTTCAACCAACTCTACATCTCCACCATCAGCTACCAGGTAAGGACGAATAGCATCTAAAGCTTCTTCAATTTTTTTGCGCATCAATTTTTGATATGTGCGAAGGTAAGGTAAAATTATAAATTGAAGCCTTAACTTTTAAACTCTTCGCAATTCTTCTCTTACTTTTTTAGGTAAACTAGCTACAATCAGTTGATAAGAATCGTCTATCCATTGCTTTAACAGTTTTTTATTGGCGTTGCTTTCGCACACAACCGTGTTCCAATGTTGTTTGTTCATGTGGTAACCCGGCAAAACGTAGCTATAAGTTTCTCTTAGTTCAATAGCCTTTTCGGGATTGCATTTCACGTTAAATTGCAAAGGTTTTTCGCTTATTCCGGTTAGCAAAAACATTTTACCCATTACCTTAAAAACTAATGTGTCTTCACCAAACGGAAAAGTTTCTTCCACAAATGCTTTTGCAAGGCAATATTCTCTAAGCTCTTCTATGTTCATAAAACAAATATAATTAAAAGAATAAAGACAAACTTCCGATTGTAATTTTACGGCAATGTCGCAGTTTGAAAGAAATAGTAATGTACTTGCAAAATATATTCCCGAACCGGCGGTACCCGTTATGGCTCGGTGGATTGTAGAGTATGATTTTAAACTAAAAATAAAACGCGAACGCAGCACCAAACTTGGCGATTACCGCTCTCCGCACGATGGGCAAAACCATATCATTACCATTAATCATAACCTGAATAAATATGCGTTTTTAATTACACTGATACACGAGGTGGCGCATTTGGTAACCTTTAACGCGCACAAAAACAGGGTTAACCCGCATGGCGACGAATGGAAACAAAACTACCGGCAACTGATGAAACATTTTCTTACCACCGATTATTTCCCAACCGATGTGCTGCTTGCGTTGCAAAAACATTTTCTTAGTCCGGCGGCATCCAGTTGCAGCGATGCCAACCTGTTGCGCATTTTAAACAGATATGATGAAAAGAGCGAAGAGAAAATTTTTATAGAAAAAATCCCTCACAAAACCGTTTTTAAATACAACGGCGAACGTTTGTTTGAAAAAGGAGAACGTATCCGTACCCGCTACCGTTGCAAAGAAGTGGCTACCGGAGCTATTTATTTATTTCACGCGCTTGCTGAGGTGGAGCTGATTCAAAATTCGTAAGTTAAAATTTAAAACGCTTCGCATATAACTCATAACTTTACATTCTCAACTTATAAATCAAACTTATGTCAGAACGCAGAGACTTTTTAAAAAAATCGGCATTGTTTTCTTTAGGAAGCCTTGCTTCATCAATTGTTTCAGCAGAAAAACTGCAAACCATAGAAGCTCTTGGCAATGAAAATCTTTTTGCTGAAGGTTTTACTTTAGCCCCCCTACCTTATGCCTATGATGCTTTAGAGCCTTTTATTGATAAGCAAACGATGGAATTGCACCACGATAAACACCATCAGGGCTATGTAACCAATTTAAATAAAGCACTGCAAACTACCAAGCATCCGGCAGTAACTTCTTTAGAGAATATTTTTAAAGACATGACCGCTTTTGATACAGCTGTGCGCAACAATGCCGGCGGACATTACAACCATACGTTGTTCTGGACTTTAATGAGAGAAAACAAAGAGGCTAAACCCAATAAACCCGACGGGAAAGTGGCAGATGCTATCAACGCATCATTCGGTTCTTTAGATGAATTTAAAAAACAATTTGCCGATGCAGGCGCTAAACGTTTTGGCAGCGGTTGGGCTTGGCTAGTGGTTGAAAACAAGAAACTAAAAATAACCAGCACACCCAATCAGGATAATACACTAATGAGTATTAGTGAAGTTAAAGGCGCTCCTATCCTTGCGCTTGATGTTTGGGAGCACGCCTATTATTTAAAATATCAAAACAAACGTGCCGATTATATCTCTGCCTGGTGGAATGTGGTTAACTGGACTAAAGTAAACGAGTTGTTGGCTAAAGTAGAGTAATTTTTTGTTTTAATTAGTGAAAAAATTTCTTCCTTTTATTTTATGGACAGGCATCATTTTTGCCTTATGCAGTATGCCGGGCAAGGCTATTCCTAAAATCAACTGGTTAGAACTTTTATCGTTTGATAAGTTTGTTCATGCAAGCATTTTCTTTATAGAACAAATTTTATTGATGCGAGCTTTGATTTCTCTCAACAAAAAAGCGTTCCTTAAGCAAAACTATAAATGGGTTTCTGTACTCTTTTGTGTTGCCTATGGCGGAAGTTTAGAAATAATGCAGCGTTATGTTTTTTCTGAACGTAGTGGCGATGTGCTTGATTTTATTGCCAACTCAACAGGTTGCTTAATAGGTTTATTTGTATTTAACCCCTTAGCTAAAAAAATAAAATACCTGACTTAATTATTGGCTAAGCATAACCGACTTGGTATTAGTTTGTCCTTCGGCAAACACAATAATACCGGTACCCAAGCAATAAGTACGAGGATGCGCGGAGTTAGAGTCGCAATTAGTAACCGTGGCGCGAATATCTAAAATACAAGGGTTTTTTATGGTAAAATTAACTTGTCCGCTGGCATCTGTTGTTCCATTTGCAGTTAAATCTCCTTGAGTAATATACCCGTTGTAATTTATTTGGGCGTATAAATGCACCGCTATGTTTGGCTGTGGGTGTATGCCCGCGCTATCATATACGGTAATCGTGGCTTTACATGGCTGAGGACCTTTGCAGGAACTCCATTGCAAAGCAATTATTGCGACAAAAGCAATGAATATAAATGAATAAAATTTCTTCATATTTGTAAATCTTACAAAGCAAAGTTATTAAAAATTTAATAAAAATGAAAAAAAACGCCCTTTTAATATTTTTTACCCTTCTGCTTTCGGTCGGCGTGTTTTCTCAGAACAAACAAAACATAGAAGATACAAGCCATACAGCCCTTATGCGTATCAGCACCAAATTGGGAGATATTATCATACGGCTGAGCAACCAAACCCCTTTGCACCGTGATAATTTTATAAAACTTGCCCAAAAAGGGTTTTACGACAGTTTGCTTTTTCACCGGGTAATAGCCGGGTTTATGATACAGGGCGGAGACCCTTACTCCAAACACGCTAAACAATTTGTTGTTTTGGGCGATAGTGATATTGGTTATACTATCCCCGCTGAGATTACCCCAAACCTGTTTCATAAACGAGGTATGCTTTGTGCCGCAAGAGACGGAGATGATGTGAACCCAAAGCGGGCTTCATCGGGGTGTCAATTTTATATTACGCAGGGGCGAGGACCATTAACCGATAATGATTTAAAGTTGTATGAATACCGCATAAATAAAAAACTGCGAACCCATTTAAAAGACAGTCTTTTACAAACCCCCGAATACAAAGCTACGAACGAAAAATACCAACATTATAAAAGCAATAAAATAACGGATAGTTTGCTGATGCTGGAAAAAATGCTGGATGAGAAAATTAATCCCGTTTATATACAAAGCCCACATTACAGCTTTACACCCGAGCAGGCGCAGGCTTATAAAAAAGTGGGGGGTACACCGCATTTAGATGGTAGTTATACTGTTTTTGGCGAGGTGTTGCATGGCATGGAAACCGTTGATAAAATCACCGAAGTCAATACCGATAGTCATGACAGACCACTGGAAGACATCCGCATGAAGGTTACGCTGCTTAGAAACTACCACTAATTGCCACTGTAAGCGCTATAAATCAAGGGTTGCTTTATTTTTTTAATCCTCAAAATAGACCTCTTTCATAATTGTTAAAATGTAAGTTTCCTCTATTTAACTGTTAAATTGCCGTTTATTACAATCCATCTCAAACTTAAATAAGGGTTCCGCTATTTAACTTTAAACCCATCAAACTTAAATAACAAATTTTTTATTTAACTTTACACAGCCTGTGTGGCAGGACGTTGAACCGCTTATAAGCGACCTCGAAAAATTTCTGCATAGTAATGATACAGGTTTGCTTCATGTATTAAAAGCGGCAATAGCGCATTATCAGTTCGAAACAATTTACCCATTTTTAGATGGTAATGGCCGTATAAGTCGTTTACTTATTACATTGTATTTTATTCACGCGGGCATTTTACAAAAACCTGTATTATACCTTTCCGATTTTTTTGAGCGCACGATAACCTGAAACAATAATTACACAAGCAAAAATGCTGGCAAATGATTTACTAAATACAGGATAGCCCTCACGTTATTGCTAAAAAGGATCCTCAATATCGTGATTAGGGTTTTCTTTTATTATATCGGTGCTGTTATCATCAGCCTTATCCCATCCTTTAGATTGAACGGTAATCGTACCACCTTGCTGACTAATGAAATCAGTATTAGGCGCTAAAGGAGCCGTTTGATTATACATATCTCTTCCACCCTCTACATAATCAGTATCCACAAACTTGGCAAACTGTCCGATAAACTTCACGCGGGGTTGCGCAATAGAGCCATGACGGTTTTTGGCAATATATATCTCTGCCATACCACGCGAGGGTTCATTATCTTCAAATACATCCAAGCCATAATATTCAGGGCGGTAAATAAAAGCAACCATATCAGCATCCTGCTCAATAGCTCCCGACTCACGTAAATCTGATAACTGTGGGCGTTTGCTGCCTGTGGCACGTTTCTCCACATCACGACTAAGCTGCGATAAGGCAATAATAGGTACATCCAATTCTTTTGCCAATCCCTTTAATGAACGGGAAATGTAACTTATCTCTTGCTCTCGATTACCCCCGCTTCTGCCGGCGTCTCCACCGGCGGTCATTAACTGCAGGTAATCGATAATAATCATTTGAATATCGCTATTCTCTTTTAAACGACGAGCTTTTGCGCGCAATTCAAAAATAGAAAGTGCGGGAGTATCATCAATATATAAAGGAGCGCTGGCTAATTTTTTAATACGTTCATTTAGCTGCACAAACTCATCATCACGTAATTGTCCTTTACGGATTTTATCCTGTTCTAATTCTGCTTCGGCAGATATTAAACGATTTACCAATTGTAGAGAAGACATCTCTAAGGAGAAAAATACAACAGGTTTATTAAACTCTACAGCCGCATTGCGTGCCAATGTTAATACCAAAGCCGTTTTACCCATGGCAGGACGAGCGGCAATAATAACCAAATCTGATTTTTGCCAGCCACCGGTAATTCTGTCAAGGCTTGTAAAACCACTGGGAACACCTGTTACACCACTTGTTTGCTGACTGGCTTCTTCAATTTGCGTAATAGCTTTGGCTAATAATTTACTGATACTGTCCTGTTGTTTGCGCACATTGGTATCAACCAATTGGAAAATACTTTCGGTGGCTTTATCCAATAAATCAAAAACATCCGTGCTGTCCTCATACGAACGATTAATAATATCAGTGCTTATGCGAATTAAATCCCGTTGTAAATATTTTTGAAGAATAATACGCGCATGGTATTCGGCATTCGCAGAAGAGGCCACCCGGTTTGTAAGCTGGGAGATGTAGTATGCGCCACCTGCCATATCAAGCTCACCGTTCTTTTTAAGTTGAGCCGTTACCGTAAGTAAATCAACAGGCTCGGAGTTATTAAACAAATCTATAATAGCGCGGTATATACTTTGATGGGCAGGTTTATAAAAGCTTTCGGGTTTTAAAATATCAATAACATTACTTAACGATTCCTTTTCAAGCATCATAGCGCCCAACACAGCTTCTTCAAGGTCGGTCGCCTGGGGCTGCAACTTACCATCTAAGGTTGGTGGCAGGTAGTTTTGTAGTTTTAATTTTGGTTTATTCGCACTTATTGTACTCATCCGTAGTTGTAGCTTTTTTAAAATTGTCGTATGTTATACCTATACCGTTTTTATTTATGGAATAGAAGTGTAGGTATTTCATAGGGGGGGCAAAAATCATTCTTTTCAATCGTCAATGTACAAAATATATTTCAGCGGTTTTAAACAAGTTATTAAACATTTGAGTTAAGAGCGAATAGTTAATAACAAAGAGGCTATAACCATTATGAGGGAATAATATCAAAACATCCGAACATATACCCTTAAAACTAAAAACCAGTATAATTGTTTTAATCACAATGGTTTAAGTATTGTTGTGGTATATGTTAATTTTTTATTTAATACCTCTATACTATCGATAGCCCAATAAAATTTTTTAAAAAAAATAAAAAATGTTTTTTTTTAGTATCTTTATGGATGAGGGAGAAATATGAAGATACGATTACTTTTTTTATTTATTAGTTTCTGTATAGTAAATGTAGGGCGTGGTCAATGCCCTCAGGTATATGACGGTAATGGTATCGCTTCTTCTAATCCTTATTGGATAAGCTGCACGGGCGGCGCTTATACGTTAAACTTTTCATCGCCAAGCGCTATAGGCAGTTATACGGTTGTGTGGGGAGATGGTACGGCAAATACCACCGGAACATCTTTAAACGCAAACACTATAATTACGCATAACTATGCGTCAGCTATAGATACTTTTGTAGTAAGCTTTATAACAAGTGCTCCATCGTGTACACTAACAGGTGTGGTGGTAATGGAAAAACCCGTTAACGCGTCTATACAAATACCTGTGGGAGGTGTAACCGCAGCCTGCGCGCCGGCTACACTTGCGTTTATTAATTCCAGTACGGACGTATCTCAAACCACTTCCTTCTCATGGAACTTTGGCGATGGCACCGCACCCGTAAATTATAATTATACCAATGACGGGCAAACCGTGACGCATACCTACAATAAAGGAACCGTAAATTGTGAAACGATTGTTACGCTGAGCGCTAAAAACTATTGTACATTTAGTATGACAACTAGCGCGCAGTTTAATCCGATACAGATTTATGATATAGACCAAGCGGCTATAACTCCCGACGCCACAAAAAAATGTTTCCCTGACGATTCGTTTACATTTACAAATACTACCAACCGTAATTGTTTTGCACAAGGTAATAATGGGATACGTTATGAAAAGTGGAATTTCGGCAACTATTGGGGAACCGGTCATGATTCTATTATAAACTGGACCGCCTGGCCACCCACATTTCCTAAAACGGTTACGTATCCTGGTTTAGGTTGCTATATTGTTTTGTTGTATGATAGCAACGAGTGCGGCATAGATACTGCTAATATAAGCGTATGTATAGTTAGCAAACCAACCGCAGGGCTTATAGTGGGTACAAGCACCGTTTGTTTAGGCACAGCAATGACCTTTACCAATACCAGCTCAACAGGATATTTATATCAATGGGACTTTGGTGATAATGCAACATATACCAATACAAATTACAATCCGCAAACACATACGTATGCTAACGCAGGCACATACACAGTAACCGTTGTAGCTTATGTTGCGGGTGCTACAAACTCCTGTAAGGATACGGCGCACCTTGTCGTTACAATTCTTCCTGCTCCGGTATCAAACTTTACTTTCACTCCGTCAATCGGTTGTAATACTGTTACCGCTACTTTTACAGATGTATCCACAGGAGGAGCCATTGGCTGGCAATGGAATTTTGGAAATGGTAATACTTTTACCGGACAAAGCCCTCCTGCACAAACCTACACTACAGGAAACTACCCCGTTACTTTAACGGTAACATCTGCCAACGGTTGTACAAATGCTATGACACAAACGGTTCCGGTTTATCAAAAGCCCATACCACAATATACAACTACAGTAGGTTGTGCGACTAATATGGTACAATTTACTGACCAGTCGACACATGCGGTCGGAGATAATATTATAACATGGAGCTGGGGTTTTGGAGATGGCAGCCCGAGAAATAATACTGAAAACCCTACTCATACATACACTACCGCCGCAACATATAGTGTTGTATTAAGTGTGGCTACCGCGCATTGTTCAGATAGTATTACAGTGCCTCTTGTTATAAACCCATTGCCCATAGTATCTTTTACAAACGTGCCCACAAGCGGTTGTCCTTCGCTAAATATAACTTTTACAAACACATCAACAGGGGCGACAAGTTATAACTGGAATTTTGGAAATGGTAATACTTCTACAAATGTAAACCCAACACAAACTTTTAGTAACTCAACAACAGCTACGATTAAGTATATTGTTAATTTAACAGGAATATCTTCAGTGGGTTGTAAAGATTCTTTAAAAGATACCATACAAGTCTTTGGTAAACCCATAGCCTCATTTTCATCTAATGCGGCAGCGGCTTGCGCGCCATATAGTGTTACGTTTACAAATACAACTATAGCGGGTGTAAATTACACATGGAATTTTGGAGACGGAACGGCAACATCAACCTTAGTAAATCCTGCTCACTTATATCAAAACACAACCAATTTTTTACAAAACTATACAGTTACTTTGCACGCAACCAACGCAGGTGGTTGTCAGGATTCTACTAAGCAGGTAGTTCAATCTTATCCGCAAGCTCAGTTTAATTTTTCTTCCTTACCCGATTCGGGTTGCACACAATTGCACGTAAATTTTCCGGCAACGGCGGGTGCTGTTTCTTATCAATGGGATTTTGGGGATGGTTCTCCGCTTAATACAGGATCAAGTCCTACGCATACTTATACAAATACTTCTGTTGCAACACAAACATTCGCTGTACAACTTATTGCCGTTAATGCGTTTAATTGCAGAGATACGGCTAATCAAACCATAACAGTTTTTCCTAAGCCTGTTGCTATGTTTACGGTAAGTAAAGATTCAGGTTGTGCTCCCTTTGCCATAAATTTTACGAACCTATCTACCAATACCACTACTTATAGCTGGCTTTTTGGAGATGGAAGCAGCTCAATAGCACAAAACACCGCACACACGTATACAACCTCTTCTACGGTTATAGATTCTTTTCTTGTAAAATTAATTTCATTTAACACACATGGGTGCAGTGATACGGCGAAGAAAGAAGTGTATGTTTTTCCGAAAGTAATCGCAAATTTTACCTGTGATACGATAGGCTGTTCGCCCCTGAATGTTTCTTTTATAAACTCAACGGTAGGTGCGACTACCTATACCTGGAATTATGGAGATGGGAGTCCGCCTGTAACAACTACACACCCAACACATGTTTATACGAATACAACTACCGCGGTAAGTTCATACACCGCTCAGCTTTTTGCGGAAAACATATATGGCTGTTCCGGCACACTTACACAAAACATTACTATTTTTCCAAAACCTATTGCTTCTTTTAGTTTATCTGCCAATACAGGTTGTTCTGTATTTACGCCTGGTATTACCAATAACTCTACAGGCGCTGCAAGTACGAATTGGGATTTTGGAGATGGGGGGACATCAACTTTAGTAAGTCCTGTTCATTCGTTTACCAATACCGCACTAACAAAAGATTCTTTTAATGTGCAGTTAATTGTAACCAATACTTTTAGCTGTAAAGATACCGCAACAAATTATGTTTATGTGCTTCCTAAAGTAAATGCAAGCTTTACCTGCGATACAATAGGATGTTCTCCTTTGAAAAGTGCATTCATCAACTCAACGCAAGGAGGTAATAGTTATACGTGGAGTTTTGGAGATACTTCTTTAAATTCAACCGCAACAAATCCTACGCATACTTATACAAATATCTCGGGTGCTATAAAGACATATACCGCACAACTTATAGGCAACAATAGTTTTAATTGTTCCGATACAGCTACACAAAAAATTACTGTTTTGCCTAAACCATCTGCCTCTTTTAGTTTAAGCGCCACTTCGGGCTGTACGCCATTTAGTCCCACTTTTACTAATAGCTCTGTTGGCGCTGCAAGTAGCAGTTGGAGTTTTGGCGATGGAACAACCTCTGCATTAAGTACTCCTACACATACCTATGTAAATACATCTTTTACAAGTGAGGATTCTTTTAACATCCAGTTAATAATAGTAAATGCTTTTGGCTGTAAAGATACCGCGCAAAAATACACATACACTTTCCCGCAAATACAGGCTAAATTTTCTGCAGACACACCTATTTGTGCTCCGGTAAATGTTGTATTTAATAATAACACCATCAGCACAAGCGTAACTACTTACACATGGAATTTTGGTGATGGCTCACCGTTAGTAAACACGATTGAACCTTCTCATACATATAATAACATTACTGGAAACGCGTTGTTTTATACCGTAACTTTAAATGCAACAAACTCATTTGGGTGTACTTCCGCGCACGCTCATACATACGCTATCTACCCAACACCTACCGCTTTATTTAGTCTCAATCCGGGCAATACTCAAACCTACCCTGCCACAACCATCGGGGTAAATAATAACACCGCTAACGCTTCTTCATTTAATAATCACTGGAACTTTGGTGATGGCAGCACCGCCTCTGTTGTTAGTCCCCCTAATCATACGTATGCTACCTGGGGAACCTATACAATTACTTTAGTTGTAAGCTCAGCGTATTGTAAAGATTCTGTTACACAAGTAGAAGTGATTATTCCTCCCAAGCCTGTTGCAAGTTTTACCGGATGCACCGCGGGATGTGTGCCTTTAGTAGACAGCTTGCATAGTACGTCTCAATATGCTACTTCTTATTTTTGGAGTTTTGGAGATCCTTTAGGAGGTAGTGCGTCTATAGCCAATCCTATATACCCATATACCCAACCGGGTACTTTTAACATTAAGCTGGTAGTAACAGGTCCCGGAGGAAAAGATAGTATAACTTCCAATGCCTGTGCCATTGTGTATCCAAACCCAATAGCTACATTTACCATAGAACCAACCTCTGCGCCGGTTATTGTAGGTGTAGATGCCTTAACCGCAGGATCTACCAGTACCATTACGCTTATTCCAACACCGGAAAGTATTTCTACCTATTCATGGAATTTTGGAGACGGTTCTCCGATTATAACTACTAAAAATGCAAGCCATATATATCAACAGCCGGGACAATATGCGGTTACTTTAATTGCCGCTTCAAACCACGGCTGTGTAGATACTTCCGTATACCACCCTATTGTAACTACTATTGAGCAATTTAACCTTCAAGTGCCTAATGCCTTTACTCCAAACCCAAATGGGACTTCCGGAGATGGCATTTATGATCCTGCTTCGCATGATAATGATATTTTTCACCCAAACATCAGTGGGTTGCAAACGTATGAACTGGATATTTTTGACCGATGGGGTGAATTGATATTTGTAAGTAAAGATATTAGAGTAGGTTGGGATGGCTATTATAAAGGGAAACTGTGCGAGCAAAGTGTTTATGTTTGGAAAATAAGAGGCACAACCATAGATGGAAAAAACATTGATAAAGCGGGAGACCTTACCTTATTACGATAAATGAAGTGCCGTAAAAACACATACTTTTTTTGCATAGCGCTGTTGCTTAGTTTTTTTGTTTCAGCACAAAAAAATCATTCCAAACAATTTAAGGAAATCTTAAATGACGCAAATATGTTATTTGACATGGATGATTTTAAAAATGCCAAGCAAAAATATTTATCTATTTATAATGAAGATACAGCGAACGAGCAAATGAATTTGAATATTGCCATCTGTAAATATAAGTTGAAAGAGTTTCCCGATTCTATATTGCCATATTTAACCAAGGCGGATAAAAGCACTTTTGCCGAAGCTCAGTTATATGAAGCAAAGATTTTTCACTTAAAACATAGGTTTAAAGAGGCAATAGAGCATTATGAAAAATATAAAAAATTTGATGAAAACAAACGGGAAGTAAAGAATGGAGAAGTTGACAGGTTAATTGAAATCTCAAAACGTGCGGCAGAATACACGAGTAATCCGCACAAAGCAAATATTAAAAATATAGGTGCTTCTATCAATACAAAGTATCCTGAATATGTGCCTCTTATTTCAGCGGATGAGTCGGTTTTGTATTTTACGTCTCGTAGACCCGGAGGCACAGGCAATTTGGTAGATGCATGGGGGAATTATTATGAAGATGTATACGTAAGTTACAATAAAGATGGGGAGTGGTCTAATGCTCAAAACATTGGTACACCTGTAAATACAAAAACGCATGATGCCTGCGTGGCTTTATCCGCAGACGCTCAACAGATGCTTATATACAGAACAAGTACTGACGGTTTAAGCGGTGATTTATACACCACACAAGCTACAGGCAGGGGCTGGACAAATCCCGAAAAACTGGGACCACAAATAAATACGGAGTATAAAGAAGTAAGCGCGTGTTTTAGTCCGGATGGGAATAGTATTGTTTTTTCCAGTGATAAACCCGGAGGCGCAGGAGGAAAAGATTTGTACAGAGTAGTGAAATTACCCAATGACAAATGGAGTTTGGCTACAAACATGGGTAATATAATAAACACGAAGTACGACGAAGACGCTCCTTTTATTAATGCGGATGGTACTACCTTATACTTTAGCAGTAAAGGGCATGAAACAATTGGAGAGTTTGATATATTTAAATGCGCAATCAAAGAAAATGGAACTTTCGGGAAAATAGAAAGTGTCGGGTATCCAATAAATACAGTTGGCGACGATATTTTTTTTGTTGTAAATGCCAATGCCAAACATGGTTATTATTCTTCTTTAAATGAAAGTCCTAATGAGGCAGGTTATGAAAGTGAGGATATTTATTTTATTGACATGCATTATAACGAAACAGATGTAATAGTTAAAAAATGTGTGACCTTATATGGTAATTCCGAGCACCCGGCCGCCGCCCGAATAACCTTAGTTGATAAAGAAACTAACAAAGTGATTGGTTTGTACCATAGTAATGGCAATACGGGTAGTTTTATAATAATAGTAAACCCTTTTTGTGAATATAAACTAATCGCGGAGTATAAAGGTTTCAAGCCTGTCGAACTTGATTTGCCACCGGTGGTAAAACAACCCGTAACTCAAAATGAAGAAAATTTAATAAAAATTTTATTTAATCATTAAGTGTGAGAAGGAATTTACTTTATATCTTATTTGTTTTCATCCTTTCCTGTACAAAGGCGCAGAATCCTCAGTTTTCACAATTTTATTCTTTGCCTCTTTTTCTAAATCCCGCTTTTACAGGACAAACTTATGAACATCGCGCTGCGGCTGATATTCGCGACCAATGGCCCGGAGTAGCTACCACCTACAAAACAGTTGCGGCAAGCTATGATTATAATATTGTCTCTGCCAGTAGTGGGATTGGTTTTATGGCACTTCAGGACAATTCAGGCACACCTTCTTTAAGCACCACGCTGGCGATGCTCTCTTACGCGTATCATTTTAAGATAAGCAAGTTTGCCGAAATAAGAATGGGCGCTCAGATTGGCTACGGATATAAAAGTATAGATATGAGCAAGCTGGTTCTAAATGATCAATTGTATTACAATACACCCTCTTCCGCAGACCCTTATATAACGAATATGAATAATCACGTTGGTTATATGGATTTGAATACAGGCGCTTTACTTAATTCGGCTACTTATTGGTTAGGTTTCTCCGCGCAACATCTTAACAAACCAAACACCTCTTTTAGTCAAACCGAAGGTAATAACCAACCGGTAGATATATCCTTACACGGAGGATATAAATTTATAAAAAACAAAAAGGGCAACCGTTTGACGGAGTATTTTTCTCCTACGTTTAATTACAAACACGAAGCAAAATATGACCAGCTTGATATAGGAGCCTACTACTATAAAGCGCCTTTAAACTTTGGATTATGGTATCGCGGATTACCTCTTAAACAGTATGCCCCGAACTATTTAAATGCGGATGCGTTTAGTTTTTTGCTTGGAGTAGATATATCTCAAGATACCCGTATAGGTTTTAGTTACGATTTAACTATATCCCGTTTATCTGTTGCTCATTCTTTGGGCGCTTTTGAGTTGACTATTGTATATGAACACGCGAAGAAGAATAAAAAAACCAGGAAGGTTTTAATTTCTTGCCCTAAGTTTTAAATATCTACACACCTAAGAGTCTGTTTAAATTTTATTCGGATTTTTTATAATACTTTTTTCTGCCGCGAAAAGGTATTGCAAAAAGAAGCCAATACGAAGGCATTTGATAAGCGTTTAAAGCTTACACAATACCTCCGCAGCCCTTTCTAAGGTCTCGTCTTTCTTGGCAAAGCAAAAGCGAAGGAGTTTATTATCTACATTCTCATGATAGAAAACTGATAAAGGAATAGAAGCCAGCTTATGTTCTTTGGTTAAACGAATAGCAAAATCAACATCTTTTTCATTACTGATGTTATCATATTTTAGTAACTGAAAGTATGTACCAGTACTTAGTTCATAGGTAAATTTAGATCCTTTAATCAGTTTGATAAAGTAATCGCGCTTTTGTTTGTAAAAGTTTTTTACCTCTAAATAATTAGTCGTGTCTTTCATAAAATCGGCAATAGCTAATTGCATTGGGTGGTTAACGCTAAACACCAAATACTGATGTACCTTTCTGAACTCGGTCATTAAGCTTGCCGGCGCGCATACATAACCAATCTTCCATCCGGTGGTATGCACAGTCTTTCCAAAGGAAGAAACCAACACACTACGGTCTATTAAATTTTTATACCGCGCCACACTTTGATGGGGTTCTTTGGTAAAACATATATGCTCATACACCTCATCGCTCAAAATAATAATATCGGTATTGTTGGTAAGCTGGGTAAGTTCTTGCATGTCTTTAGCGGTAAGCACTGTTCCGCTTGGATTATGCGGGCTATTAATAATAATCATCTTGGTTCGATGGCTAATAAGCTTCTTTACCGAATTCCAATTAATAGAAAAATCTGGTTGGTTTAGCTGCGCGTACACGGGTGTTGCGCCATTCATGATAATAGCGGGCGTGTAACAATCGTAAGCGGGTTCAAACACAATAACCTCATCATCTTCTTTTACAAGCGCGGAAATAGCGGTATAAATAGCTTGTGTAGCTCCGGCAGTAATGGTTATTTCGGTATCGGGGTTATAGGAAGTATTGTATAAACCTTCTACCATTTCAGAAATTCTTTCGCGCAGAGGCATTACTCCTTGCATAGGCGGGTATTGATTAAAGCCGCTTTTCATATAATGATTTACAAGTTCAATCAATTTATCAGAACAAGAAAAATCGGGAAAGCCCTGCGAGAGATTGATGGCATTGTTTTCCTGGGCGAGCTTGCTCATGGTGGTAAATATTGTAGTGCCTACCTGAGGTAGCTTGGATGCGATGGGGGACTTTTGTGCAATCATATTCATGTTTTAATTAAGGTACTAAAGATTTAAATTATATTTGAAATCGACAAATAGCCAACTTCTAAAACATCAAATTTATTAAAGAAATAAAAGTGTTTAAAATCTATTTTTCAATTTGTTTCAGCATCCTGTTTATACCGGTTAATGCGCAGCAAATTGGAAAGCAAAATTTTGTACTAAAGAATAATCTGGGTAATACGTATTCTTATAGAACAAACAACCACAATTCGGTTAACACGTTGGCCTGTGATACCATAACTACCCTAACAATGGAAGACACTTTAACACTTTATGCCGTTACTTCTACAGTAACTACACTTAATGGCGGATATGTTACAGGAAATAATCATTATGGGGATTCCGCTCTTGCTACTTTTATACCTATTGATACATCCATAATTCCTGTTGGCGCACAAATGACCGGGGTAATAGCAGTCTTTTACAGGTATAATAACCTTGGAACAAACGGAACACAAACCCTAAACTTAGCTGTTTTTACGGGAGACACCATACATGGTCCAACAACAATCACTACAACTACGGGTACTGTAACAGTTGTTTATACCGCGCCTCCTATTGCAACAGCCACTGCTTCATTAGCCACTATTTCCGCTATTACACCAACCAATAATGCGGTGCCAAATGCGGCGGCACCCGCTCCGCCATCTGATTATGAAATACCTTACCTGTTTAATTTCGCGAGTCCTGTAACCATTCCCGATTCGGGTTTTTTTATATCACTACAATTACCAACAACTGTTGGCGACACAGTTGTGTTACTCTGTTCAAGAAACGATTCATCGCATGTTAATTACGCGTGGGATTTTGGAGCAAATGGTTGGCGCGCTTTTTCTAACTCAAATGATTGGGGTTTACAAACCTCTTTAACTTTATTTCCGGTTATTTGCTATTCGCCTGTTGGGATAGAGCAATTTGAAATTGAAAATCCGGAATTCAAACTTTACCCTAATCCTACTAAAGATATTTTGAATATTGAATACTTAATGGCACATGAAAAAACAATTTTGATAATTACTGATGTGCTGGGTAATATTATAAAACAGACAGCGTTCAGCATTCAACACTCAACACTCAATATATCTGAGTTAAACGCGGGCGTGTATTTTGTAACTGTAACTGACGATAAAAATAACAAGACGACTAAAAAGCTTGTTATTGAATAATGAGAATACAGTGTGCGTTATTTTATTTCTTAGTATATTCGACATCAAAATCATAGTAAAAACAAGCATGATAAAAATCTATTTTTCTATTTGTTTAAGCTTTCTGTTTGTAAACGCCTCTTTTGCGCAACAAACACTTAAAATTAAAACTCCCGCTAACAAAATAAACAAAGGAGAAAAGTCAGTTAATACTCGTCATAACGGAGGGAATAACAACCCTATGCAAGTTGCCGGAACTATTGTTTGCAACAGCGGGTACGTGGCAGGTACTACTATGAACTTGGATTTTACAATTAGCACAACTAATACTGACCAAGAATATATTGATTCACTATCTATAAATTTTCCATCTACTTTTACTATTGTATCTACTTCGGCTAACCCTGATTTCCCTTCGTCATCTGATACCGTTTTAAGCGGCGCTGAACACTTTAATGGTATTTATAATTCAGGTCAACTAATTTCTTGGGGAAGCCATGTAAATGATATAGATAGTATGGGCGGTATTTGGGCAAACCCGCCCCAAAACTTTAGTATTAAAGTGGTTATTGCCTCTACCGCAACCGGCGTTCAAACGGCTAATTTTTTTGCGCACGGAGATGAATACCCTGCTACTTTAGGAAATTCAACCAGTGGTAATCTTAGTGGCACTATAACTATAAGCCCGCCTGCACCCAATGATTTGGGCGCTATTTCTGCTACTGTAAATAATGGTTGTGCCCCAACGAGTACTACATCTGTATCATTTAAGTTTTGGAATGTGGGTACTTCCGCTCAATCTAATTTCAGTTTAGGATATGTTGTAAACGGAGGCACTCCTGTTTCTGAAACCTATACACCTACTATAAGTCCTAACGATACGGCTATTTATACTTTTACTACCCCAATTGCCATGGTAGCAGATACTATTTATAATATTAAAGTATTTACCGCTTTATCAACCGATGTTGTTTTGAATAATGATACAACTTCAACGGTTGGTTACACTTCGCATAATGTACCTTACTCATCAGGGTTTGAGGCGGACGAATCTGACCTTTTAGGTTGGAGCACTGAGCATATAAGTGGAGGTGGTAATACCTGGACAGTTAATAGTGATTACCCTCATGCAGGAGATTTTTCAGCTTATTTGTTTTCAGGAGTTACCGGAGTTTCAGATGATTGGTTGTTTTCTCCCTGTGTAAACCTTACGCATGGACCCTTGTATCAGGTTAAATTTTACACTTTGAAATATGGAGATTCTACACTTAGCGGTAAGTTAAATGTTTGGTTAGGCAATGGAGCTTCCAATACCGATATGGATACGATGCTTTTAGCAATAGATACCATTAATTCAGGAACAAGTTCATCTCAATACCAAGTAGATTCTGTTCTTTTTAGCGTACCCGCTACAGGTACCTATATTATAGGCTTTGAAGGAAAAAATACAAATGCCACCACACAAGTCGCTTTGCTTTTGGACGATGTTTGCATTACCTATTATGGGTATATGGGGATTAAAACTATAACTAAGAACGCCGACGATATTGTTATTTATCCTAACCCAACTAACGGATTATTATATATTAATACCGCAGCCTCTGCCGCTACTATGGAAGTTTATAATATAATGGGGCAAAGCATTATGAGTAAAACGCTTGTCAACGGAACAAATACTATTGACATAGGCAACCTAAATAATGGTATTTACAGTATACAAATCATACAAAACAATACTTTAACAATTAGTAAAATTGTTAAAACAAATTAATGGTATCAAAAGTCTTTGGATATTCAAGATTTGAGTTACATTTGTCCCTCAAATTTAAAAAAACGTAAACAAATAAAAAATGAAAAAAATCTATTTAACATTAGGACTTGGTGCGCTGTTCTTAGGAGCTAATGCGCAACAAAACCTTAAAACTAAGAATTCTCTTACAAAAGGCGGTATTCATAAAACGACTACTGTAAATAGCAAAGGAGCTAAGTCGAAATTTTCAACAGTTGAAAATTCAACCAAAAACAACCAAAGGAACAATCAACCAAACTCAACAATGACTGCTATATGGAGTGATGATTTTTCAAGCGCTACAACTTGGACTTTCACTCATGCGGCGGGTACAACAAGCGATTGGAAAATTGGTACAACAGGTGGTGTAGGCACCTATTCAATAGGATTAATTAATTCAACAACTGCGGCAAATGGTTTCGCTACTTTTGATTCAGATTATCTTTGCGATACTACTGATGGTCAAATAGCTAATATGACCAATGTTACCGCCATAAATTTAACAGGCCATCCTTCTGTTAAATTAGTATTCGAGCAATTTTATCGCCGAGATGCGGACAGCACACGTATATACGTTAGTAATAACGGAACAACTTGGACTAACTTCCCTATAAATGAGGAGTATGCCGCTAACGCTGAATCTCCAAATCCTGAAACCGTTAACGTTAATATTTCATCTGTTGCAGGAAACCAAGCTACTGTATGGATACGTTTTACATATTATAGCCCTAAAACAGCCTCATCTTGGGTACCTAATGTTGGTCCTGACAAAGGTTGTGGCTACAACTGGTTAGTTGATGACGCTTCTATACAAGATTTACCTGCAAATGACTTAACCGCTATCGCAGCCTATTCGGGTTCTGAATGCGGAGCTACTTTAGGCGGAGTAGAGCTTGTTTTTAAAAACAGTGGCGCTGCTGCGGCTTCTAACATTCCTGTAAAATATAAAGTTAATGGCGGTGCGGCTGTTGTTGAAACATACACAGGTACAGTTGCCCCTGGTGATACAGGAACCTATATCTTTACTACACCTATTACCGTTGCCGCAGGCTCTTCATACAACATTACAGCTTATGCCGACCTTGCAGGCGATGGTAACGTAGCTGATGATACCGCGAAAACAGCTTTTGCCGGAACTCCATACGCTATCCCTTATTCAACTAGTTTTGAATCTGCCCCTGTTACCGATTTATCAGGTTGGGCTCCTTATGATGCAAGTGGCTTAGGTTCTACTTGGGCTGTAGACACACAAATACCTAATTCAGGAAATCAGGACTTATTGGTATATGAACAAGCTGGTGTTGCTGATGAGTGGTTATTTTCTCCATGCTTAAGTTTAGTTACCGGTGGGATTTATCAGGTAACTTATGCTGTGCAAACACCTAGTTTAACAGCTCCAGCTGTTAGTGCAGGTTCTTTGGGAATATTTTTAGGAGATAGCGCTGCTGTTTCTCATATGACTATGACTGTCCAACCTTCTACTGCTTATGCCCCTTCTACCACCTATACTACAGCAATTGCTACTTTTACAGCTACTGCAACCGGTAATTTTATTCTTGGTTTTGAAGCTACTAATTCAAACGCATCTGATCAATTAGTAATGGCATTGGATGATATTAATATTACAAAAATTGGTCAGGTAGCTGGCATCAAAACTATAGCTAATAGTGCTGATTTATCTGTTTATCCTAACCCTACTAATGGTTTATTAAACATTACTACTACAGCTGCTACAGCTACAGTTGAGGTTTATAACGTAATGGGTCAAAACATTATGAGCAAAACGCTTGTTAATGGGTTAAATACAATTGACATTGGTAACTTAAGCAACGGTGTTTATAGCATACAAATTATGCAGAACAATACCTTAACAGTTGGTAAAATAATTAAAACAAACTAATTAGTTTTATACCAATTCTTTTTAAAACCCTCGCCATTTTGGTGGGGGTTTTTTATTTCCTTTTGGTTGTTTATTAAACAACATCTATACTCCTATAAAAACAATTCGGCTAATAAACCATACAACACATTTATTTGTTTTACCTTTGCGTCTGAAAAATTAACTCCGCTGTGAGCAATCGCCATACCGACCACATTAACAAAGTTACTCTGGGCGGTCTTATAGTAACTTTAGGAATTATTTATGGCGATATAGGTACATCCCCCCTGTATGTAATGAGTGCCATTATTGGCAATCATGCTATAGAAACAGATATTGTGCTGGGGGGCATATCCTGTATATTTTGGACACTTACTTTACAAACTACCATAAAATATGTTTTTCTAACCCTTAAAGCTGATAACAAAGGCGAGGGTGGAATATTCGCTTTATACGCATTAGTAAGAAGATTTAAAATTAAATGGCTGATAGTACCTGCCATTATCGGTGGAAGTGCTTTATTGGCTGATGGTATCATTACTCCCCCCATCTCTATAGCATCAGCGGTAGAAGGTTTGCGTGCTTTTAAACCCGAAATAAATACCGTGCCTATTGTTATCGGAATTTTAATTGGGTTATTTTTATTACAACAATTCGGAACAAAATTTCTGGGTCGTTTCTTCGGTCCCATGATGCTTACCTGGTTTTTAATGCTGGGTATTTTAGGTATCATACAATTATCTTCAAATATGTGTGTGCTAAAAGCCCTGAATCCTTATTACGGAATTAAACTATTAGCTATACACCAGGAAGGTTTTTTTGTATTAGGCGCCGTGTTTCTTTGTACAACGGGAGCAGAGGCTTTGTATTCGGATATGGGGCATTGTGGACGAAACAATATTCGCGTAAGTTGGATGTTTGTAAAAACTATGCTGGTGCTTAATTATTTTGGACAAGGCGCTTTCTTAATTCAACATGCCGGACAAACACTTGCCGAAATTGGCGGCGCATCGGTTAATCCTTTCTATTTAATTATGCCGCTAAAGTTTCTTCCCATCGGTATTGGTATAGCCACTGTATCAGCCGTTATTGCCTCTCAAGCCTTAATTAGTGGCGCTTATACCTTAATAAACGAAGCCATGCGTCTTAATCTATGGCCAAAAACGTTGGTTAAATATCCTACCGAATTGCGCGGACAATTATACATACCTTCTGTAAATTGGTTATTGTTGGCAGGTTGCATTATGGTAACACTTAAATTCAGAGAATCGGCAAACATGGATGCCGCCTACGGATTGTCTATTATCATTTGTATGCTAATGACAACGCTGTTATTATTTCACTACATGTGGATGAAGAAGTATAACCACTTCCTTTCTATTATGGTAATAAGTGTTTATATGCTGATTGAACTTTGCTTTTTATACGCTAACCTAAATAAGTTTATGCACGGCGGGTACGTAACTTTATTTATAGCTTCTGTTTTAATAGGAATCATGAGTATATGGCACATGGCCAAAAAAATTGGAAGCCGCTATACCGAATTTGTAAAAGTAGATAAGTATAAAAATGTATTGGCGGAACTGAGTCGCGATTTAACCATACCCAAATATGCAACGCACTTAGTATACCTTACCAGTGCCAGTCATATAGATGAAATTGAATCGAAAGTAATTTATTCTATTTTGCAAAAGCGCCCTAAGCGTGCCGATTTGTATTGGTTTGTGCATGTAGATGTTGCCGACGAACCTTATAGAATGGAATACCGTGTACACGAAATAATGAAAGACGATGTGATACGCGTTGATTTTAAATTAGGATTCAGGGTAGCTCCAAAAATAAATGTGATGTTCCGCAAAGTGGTGCAGGATATGGTAAAAGCCAATGAGGTGGATATTACCAGTCGTTATGAATCACTGAACAGAAACAACGTGATAGGAGATTTTAAATTTGTACTAACCGAAAAGTTCCTTTCGTACGATAATGATTTGCCCTGGAAAGAGCGTATTATACTGGATATTTATTTCTTTCTTCGCAAATTCTTTAACGTAGCCGAATCTCGCGCATTTGGTTTGGATAGCAGTTCCGTTAAGATTGAAAAGTTCCCGTTGATACTTGCCCCTACAAAAGATATTCCGCTAAAACGGATTGATTAATTACCCGCCCGATATTTACTTGTTTTACTTCTTCAAAAAAGGAATTTTAGTTACTACGGCTTTGATGTTCTTGTCTCGTATCTGAACATATATCTCGGTACCTGTTTTTGATGAATCTGTTTTTATATAGCCCATGCCAATGGCTTTGTTGAGTGTTGGCGATTGTGTACCTGATGTAACTATACCCATATTATTTCCGGCGGCATCTACAATGGGGTAACCATGACGGGGAATGCCTCTTTCAATCATTTCAAAGCCTACTAATTTTTTAGTTAAGCCTTTTTCTTTTTGTGCAAGTAAGTAGTTCTTATCTGTAAAATCTTTGGTAAATTTGGTAATCCAGCCTAAGCCCGCTTCCAGCGGAGAGGTGGTATCATCAATATCATTGCCATATAAACAAAAGCCCATTTCTAAACGCAGGGTATCGCGTGCGCCCAAGCCAATGGGTTTAATGCCAAATTCCTTTCCGGCTTCAAAAACAGCGTCCCATATTTTGTTGGCGTGTTCGTTTTCAAAATAAATCTCAAAGCCGCCCGCGCCTGTATAACCGGTATTAGAGATAACTACATTATCAATACCACAAAAAGTGCCTTTTACAAAACTGTAATAAGGTATATCGGCTAACTTAACCGAAGTAAGTTTTTGTAACGTATCTATAGCCTTCGGACCTTGCACGGCAAGTAAAGAAGTTTTATCGGATATGTTTTTCATATCAACGCCTTTGGTATTATGGCTGCTAATCCAGTTCCAGTCTTTATCAATGTTAGAGGCATTAACAACCAACATATAGGTTTTTTCATCTATGCGGTAAACCAACAAATCATCTACAATACCACCTTTGCCGTTTGGCAAACAGGAGTATTGGGCCTTGCCATCGGTTAGCACAGCGGCATCGTTGCTGGTAACGCGCTGAATTAAATCAAGCGCGTTATCTCCTTTCAGGATAAACTCGCCCATGTGGCTAACATCAAATACGCCTACGGCATTGCGCACGGTGGCATGTTCATCATTAAGACCGCTATAAGAAACAGGCATATTGTAACCCGCAAATTCAATCATTTTGGCGCCAAGGGCAATGTGTTTATCAGATAGTGCAATGCTTTTCATATATAGGTTATTATTAGAGCCGCGAAGATAAGTATTTATTGAATTAAGACATTTGTTTGGGTAAATTAGCTACGTGGGAATGGGCTGGCAAAACCAGAATAGATGCAGGCAACTTAAATAAGGGTATTTATAACATAAGCCTGCAAAGCTATGAGGAAGTTGTAAATAAATGGTTGGTTGTTGCGAGGTAGTGTTTCGTCTTTGCAATAACGAAAACAAAAATGTGCCTATCTGTGGCTAAATAATTATTACTTTTGGTTTGTTATAAAATATGACTAAAGTAATTCCAAATTTCAGACAATCGCCAACCATAGACCAGGTAAGCATTGAGGAGCGGGTGGCTCGTTTTAATACCCGAAGTATTAAAAAAGAAACCAAACTGCAGGGCTTAAAGCTTGCTCTGAATATGATTGATTTAACCACGCTGGAAGGTAAAGATACCGAAGGAAAGGTTAGGCAAATGTGCTATAAAGCCATGCACCCCTGTGATTCTTTGGCAGGCTTGCCAACCGTGGCGGCTGTATGTGTATATCCTACGCACGTAAAAACCGCTAAAGATGCTTTAAAGGGCAGTAACGTAAAAGTGGCTTCGGTGGCGACGGCTTTCCCAAGTGGTAATTCTACTTTAGAGGTAAAACTCGCCGATACCAAGTTTGCGGTTGATAACGGTGCGGATGAAATTGATATGGTTATCTCTCGCGGAGAGTTTTTAGAAGGTAATTACAATTTTGTATTTGATGAAATTGCCGCCATTAAAAAAGCCTGCGGTAAAGCACGCCTGAAAGTTATCTTGGAAACAGGAGAGCTATCTACCTTAGATAATGTTCGTCGTGCCAGCGATATTGCCATGTATGCCGGAGCCGATTTTATAAAAACATCTACCGGAAAAATTCAGCCTGCCGCTACCATGCCCGTTACTTTAGTAATGCTGCAAGCCATTAAAGATTATTATTATAAAACCGGCATCATGATTGGCATGAAACCCGCCGGTGGTATATCAACCGCCAAAGGAGCATTGCAATATTTGGTAATGGTGAGTGAAACCTTAGGTTCTAAATGGATGACGAATGAGTGGTTTCGTTTTGGTGCCAGCAGCTTGGCTAATGATATTATTTTACAGTTAGAGAAAGAAGCCAAAGGCGTGTACTACTCTAAGGATTATATAAGTATTGATTAAAGCCACAGATTACGCAGATTCTCACAGATAAATGACAAGTAATTATACGATAGAAGAAGTTTGGACGGAAGTAAAAGAACCAAAGGCAGAATACTTTGGGTCAGATTCGCTAAATCAACTAACACATCAAATTATAGGAGCTTGTTTCGATGTGCATAATGAATTAGGTAAGGGCTTTTTAGAAATTGTATATAAAGACGCTCTTGAATATGAATTAAAAGAAAGGGATATTTATTTTGAAAGAGAAAAGAAATACGAAATCAAATACAAAGAAATAATTTTACCCCATTATTATTTTGCTGATTTTGTTGTGATGGATAAAGTTATTGTAGAAATCAAAGCACAGGAAGGTGCCATAGAAGAACATGTAAAGCAGGTCATTAATTATCTGGCAGCCTCTGATTGTCAAGTTGGATTACTAATAAACTTTGCAGAAAAATCATTAAAATATAAACGAATACTACTCACAAAATAATCTGCGTTAATCAGTGAAATCTGTGGCTAAAAATATTTAAAAACCATGTCGAAAACAGAACATACATTAGACCTGATGGGCAACTGGACTTACGCTCCGGCACCCGAAGACAGCAAGCACATTAAGCTGAACAAAAAATACGATTTATTTATTGGCGGCAAATTTGTAAAGCCCGGCAAAGGCAAATACTTTGATACCTTTTCTCCATCTACCGAAGAGAAGTTAGCCGAGGTTGCCGAAGCCGATGAAAAAGATGTTGACCTTGCCGTGAAAGCCGCACGCAATGCCTATGAAAAGGTATGGAAAAAGATGCCTGCCAAAGAACGTGCAAAATATATTTTCCGCATAGCAAGAATGATACAAGAGCGTTCGCGCGAGTTGGCTGTTATAGAAAGTATGGATGGCGGTAAACCCATTCGCGAAAGCAGGGATATAGATGTGCCTTTGGCTGCCAACCATTTCTTCTATTACGCAGGCTGGGCAGATAAACTGGAGTATGCCTTTCCGGGAAGAAACCCAACATCATTAGGTGTTGCCGGACAAATTATTCCATGGAACTTCCCTTTGCTGATGGCTGCCTGGAAAATTGCTCCTGCTTTAGCAACAGGTAATACAGTTGTATTGAAACCCGCGGAGACTACTCCGCTAACTGCTTTAAAGCTTGCCGAAATTATTCAGGAAAGTGGTTTACCCGATGGTGTGGTAAACATCATTACAGGCTTTGGTAAAACGGGTGCTGCTATTGTTAATCATCCGGATGTAAACAAAGTAGCCTTTACCGGAAGCACCGATGTGGGTAAACTCATACAAAAATCTATTGCCGGAACGGATAAAAAAATAACATTGGAGTTAGGCGGTAAAGCTGCTAACATTGTGTTTGAAGATGCGCCTATAGACCAGGCTGTAGAAGGAATTGTGAATGGAATCTTCTTTAACCAGGGACATGTTTGTTGCGCGGGTTCACGTTTGTTTGTGCAGGAAGGCATTGCCGATGAGTTGATACGTAAGCTGAAAGACCGCATGGAAACACTTATTGTGGGCAACCCCTTAGATAAGAATACCGATGTAGGCGCTATCAACTCTAAAGAACAACTGGATAAAATAAATCATTATATAAAATTAGGAGTGAATGAAGGAGCTGATTTGTTTCAGGCATCCTGCGCCATTCCTAAAAAAGGATACTTCTGTAAACCTACTTTATTCCTGCATGCATCACAATCTCATCGCATCGTACAAGAAGAAATATTCGGTCCTGTGTTAGCTGTTCAAACTTTTAGAACCATAGAAGAAGTGATTGAAAAAGCCAATAACATTCCGTATGGTTTAAGCGCAGGTGTATGGACAGATAAAGGCTCTAAAATATTTAACATGACGGGTAAACTACGTGCAGGTGTTGTTTGGGCAAATACCTACAACAAGTTCGACCCTACCTCTCCTTTTGGCGGTTATAAAGAAAGCGGCTTTGGGCGCGAGGGTGGCTTGCATGGTTTAATGCCTTATCTTAAATTTTAGTAAACGATGCTGTAACAGTTTGTGTTGCTGAGTCGATATTGGTAAATTGACAAAAGTTTTAAACAGCTTCTAAGTTAATGCGTTACAGATTTAGAATGTGGTTAGCTATAAATAATTAAATTTGCGGCTTCTTTATAGAAAGTGATTCAAGCCCAAAGTCAAATAGAAGATACTACGCAGGTTATCGCGGTCAATTATTCTAAAGCACAAGGGTTTATCAAACTTACCAAATTCAGGTTATCTTTTTTGGTGGTGCTCTCGGCGGTTATCAGTTACTTTACAGTTGCCGATACTTTTGTTTGGCAAAAGCTTGTAGCCATTATTTGTGGGGGCTTTTTAGTTACTGCGGCGGCCAATGGTTTTAATCAGGTAATAGAAAGAGAACTTGATAAACTTATGACCCGCACTTGTAATCGCCCGCTTGCGTTGGGTATATTATCTCCTGCCGAAGCGTTGGTATTTTGCAGCGTTTGCGCCATTGGAGGCATTTCTATTCTATTTGTGTACACAAATATATTATCTGCTCTGCTGGGCGCTCTATCTGTATTGCTTTATGCGGGTGTTTATACCCCACTAAAAAGAATAACTCCATTCTCTGTTTTTGTGGGAGCCTTCCCCGGGGCTATTCCTACACTTATTGGGGCGGTAGCCGCTACACCCGATTTTGGCGAGATTACTTTTTATGCCTGGATATTATTCGCTGTGCAGTTTATGTGGCAATTCCCTCATTTTTGGGCAATTGCCTGGGTAAGTTACGATGATTATAAAAAAGCTGGTTTTTTTATGCTTCCATCTTTAGGCGGAAGAGATAAAAGCTCTGCCTTTCAAATTGTGGTATATACTACCTTTTTAATTCCTGTGAGTTTAATGCCTAATATATTTGGCTTAAGCGCTTGGGCGGCAGGCATGTTTACTTTTTTATGCGGCTTGTTTTTTTTGGCGCAAGCTTTGACTCTTTATTATAAGATGGATGTGGCATCGGCACGCAAACTGATGTTTGGTTCTTTTTTATACTTACCTCTGGTTCAACTTATTATTATGTGCGGCGCAATATGGAAATAAATCAACTATCTGAACAAGCTATACTGGCTAAAGCAAAAAAGCAACTCTTATACTGGAGTATGGCAAGCATGACGATTTTTTTTGCCGCCTTTTGTAGCTATTACTTAGTGGTTCATGAAAACGCTAACTGGCTTACCTTTAATTTGCCCGGTATGTTTTATGTAAGTACGGGTATGATTATTATCAGTAGCGGCACTATGTTTTGGGCGCAACAATCGGCTAAAAAAGGAAATGCCGGAACTATGAAAACAGCGCTTGTTATTACCTTATTATTAGGAGTAGCTTTTTGTTTTTCTCAAATACAGGGTTGGAAAGCATTATATGCCAACGGCATTGTATTTGCCGGAAGAACCAGTAATTTATCGGGTTCTATATTGTATGTAATTACCTCTATGCACTTCCTTCACATAGTGGCGGGTCTTATCGCTTTACTTTTAACTTTAAATAAAGCCCTGAAGAATAAGTACACCGAGCAAAACCATTTGGGTTTAAGTCTATGTGGAATCTTCTGGCATTTTTTAGATGTACTTTGGGTAATTTTATTTCTTTTTTTATTTTATTTTCGTTAAAATTGCAGCGTTTTTAATCACAAAGAATTTTTTAAACAATATATATGTCGCACGCAGTAGAAATAGACTCGAAAACCGCCTGGGGCGGTGGGCAATCGCCTTTCCGCATGAGCTACGGAAAAATATTCATGTGGTTCTTCTTAGTATCAGATGCTTTAACCTTTAGCGGATTGCTTTGCGCCTATGGCTTTATCCGCCATAAATACGTAAGTGTATGGCCGGTTGCAGAAAATGTGTTTACCCACTTTCCGGGTGTAACAGCGCATGTGCCTTTAGCGTATGTAGGGTTAATGACCTTTATTCTGATTATGAGTTCGGTTACTATGGTACTTGCCGTAGAAGCAGGGCATCGTAACGATAGAAAAGGAGTTACACTTTGGATGTTCTTTACTATTATTGGTGGGTTAATGTTTGTGGGCTCTCAGGCCTGGGAGTGGTATCATTTTATTGAAGGAACAGAAGCAGGTGCTATGCGCTCGGTTTGGGACATTGATAAAGGACAATACGTTACAAAGTTAATTCATGGTGCAAACATGACGTACAATGAATATGGTGTGCCTCAATTTGCAAACTTCTTCTTCTTTATTACAGGCTTCCACGGGTTTCACGTATTTAGCGGAGTGGTTATTAACTGTGTTATTTTCATCAACGTATTATTGGGTACCTACGAAAAACGCGGTCATTACGAAATGATTGAAAAGGTCGGTCTTTACTGGCACTTTGTAGATTTGGTTTGGGTATTTGTGTTTACCTTCTTTTATCTGTTATAAAATAATAAATTAAAAAAAATAAGTATATGAGCGAATTTCACGATGATTATCCGAGTTACGAAACCATGTATCAGCATGATGAAGCGCATGGAAAACAAATACGAAGCAAACTATGGAAAGTGTTTTGGTTATTGCTTGCCATTACACTATTAGAGCTTTTTGTTGGGTTTAAAGCCACTTCATGGGGTTTACTAGGAAGTACTTTCTTAAAATTCTTCTTCATATTCTTTACCTTGGTAAAAGCGGGTGGAATTGTATTGGTATTTATGCATTTGATAGATGAAACCAAATTTTTTAGATATACCATCTTATTACCTTATTCTATATTTATATCCTACCTGATTTTTATTGTATTAGTAGAAGGCACCTATTGCGGTTACCCCGAAAACAAAACAAAAGTTAACCCTGCCTTAAAAGAACAACAACGCAAACTGCGCGAACATCACGGGCAGCCAATACCGGCAGAGCTAATGGAAGGAACTTCGGGCGCGGCGGCAACAGAAAAACACGGCGAGTAATTAATTTAAAATTCATAAGGCTTTTTAACTTAAAAAATTATGTCACATCACGAAGAACATCATCACGAAGCGCCAAAAAAGGTTTATTTTGGCATACCTTTTTACTTTGCGTTAGCTTTTTGGTTTATTATATTTCTTAGTTTAAAAGCATGCGATGGACCTAAAGACAATTGCTGCAAAGAGGGTAAAGAGTGCAGTGAAGAATGTATGAAAAAATGCGAGGCGGAAGGAAAAACCGGCTGCCATGAAAAAGAAGCGGCAGATGAAGAGAAAAAAGACGTCGTAAGCGAAGAAAAGAAAGAAGATGCTACCGCTAAAGAAGGCGAAGTGAAAGCGGAAGAAAAACCTGCCGGAGAAGAAAAGCACTAAGTAAATACGTTTTATAAAACTAAAGCCTCGTTTATGACGGGGCTTTTTTGTTTGGGCTTAAGCCGCTCACGGCAACTTGCTTCCAAATACTTAACGCACTATAACCAAGCGTTTATTTACCATACCTTCATTGCTTTGCAGGCTTATAGTTGACCAGATATTTATCCAATAAAAAAACCCTCATAGTTGAGGGCTTTTTTTAGTTCTAAAGGATTATCTAATTACTGTTTAACTACTCTTCTCACAATAGTATTATTTTGAGAAGTAATTATTACATAGTAAACACCGCTCTCTTCGCTGCTTAAATCTATAACTGCATTTCCGGTTACAGAGGTGTTATATACTTCGGCACCCAGCATGTTTATTACACGTATGTTTTGTGGTACAATAGCACTGTTTTGTATGTTTAACGTAAACTTACCACTGCTTGGGTTGGGGTAAATATAAACCCTGTTGCTGTTTGCATACTCGCTTATGCCTGTTGTATTTAGTATTAAATTAAGGGTAGCTATACTATCGCAACCTGTTTTATTTACTGATGTATCGGCATATACTCCGCTGCTAAATAATGTATCGTTATTCCATACATAATAATTACCGGTTACTGTTAAGCTTTGGCTGCTGGCTGTGGCACAATTAAAAGAAGTAACTTTAGAAGAATCGCCCAAGTAAAACGTACTAAATTTGGTTACGGCAAACTTTACTTCCCACTGGTGGTCGTGGGCAACCCAATGGGCGGTATCAAAGTGCGTAATGGGGTACTTACTGCCTGTGTTTTTAGTATGCATTTGCAGGATACCTACTTTCATCATTTTAGTAACCGTAGTATCGTTAGATAGGGTATAACTTGGCGCTACACTTGCATTGTAATGTTGTATATCCTGATACGTAAAGTTAAGTGTTATATTAGCCAAAGCACTATCGGGTTCTTGAGTGTTAACAACGGTAACGCGCCCTACAAACGTATCGGCACTAAAGGTGGCAATGGTTGGGTAAACGGTTTGCGTAGCAATGGTGTTGCCTAAAACGGTACCACCAGGTGCATCTTGTATGGTTAGCATTTGAGAGCAATCGCTGGTATTAAAATAATTTACGGTTAAGCCATCGGTTTGGTTTACTACGGCAGAGCTTGTTACACCAACCGTGTTACTAACCGGCCCCGGAGGCACTACCGAAAATGCAATGGTAGTTGTATTGGTACCGGCCGTACTTTGGGTTACAATAGTATAGGTTGTAAACGGAGTGGCTGTGGTGGGGCTTCCGGTAATGGTACCATTAATAAAATTATAATTCAACCCGGCAGGCAATGGCGGGCTTATGCTATAAGCAAATACCGATACACGCATTACATTGTTACCACCCGTATTGGCAATCCACGAAACGGGTATTGTGCCACCTTGGTTAACATAAACCGAACCCATGGGGTTACGTAAATGCATGGTGGGTAATGTATCTGCCTGAAGAACAAGTGCTGTGCTATCAGGTAAAGGTACGCTGCTTAAATTGTACATGGCAAGCGAAGGTGATACATTTGATGTAATATAAAAAGTATTATTGCCTGTGTTGTTATTAATGGTAGTATCCATATCAATAGAAAAAGAATGATGTGTGCCGCGTAAACTATCTACCACATAATAGTTATTATCAGAGGTGTTGCGTGCTAAAATTGCTTTTTTCCCAATATCAGCCAAATACATTTGCCCATTGCTGCCAAAAACCATACTGGTAGGGTGATTAATATCATAACTAAGGTTTGAGGGTGAAGGTAGTGTAGTAAATGCAGCTGTGGCTGTATCTATTTTATATTGATCTGCGGTGGTATCTGCCAAATACACATAACCATCTGCAGCCGAAAAGGCTATGGCAGTTATATAACCAAACGAAAAGGATGGAATATTAAAAGAAAGATCTTGATTACCATTTGCCAAAAACCTATAAACCGTGCTTATGGTATTGTTGCTAGGGTCTGGTGCTACCGCATATATGCGATTACTGTTATCTGCAGCTATGGCACTAACATTACTATAAAGCCCATTATTGTATACGGTAGCCTGCTGCACACCACTTAAATTATAAAACAAAATACTATCGTTGGCATTTACTACAAACACCCCATTTTGGTTGCGGCAAATGGCTTTTGGGGCAAGCAGGGCAATGCTACTATCTATTTGCACAGTAATACCCGCCTGGCTGCCTGTGGTAGCCGGTTGGTAGTTGGCGCTGCTGCCCAGGCACATACTGGCAGGCAGGTTATAACTTGGCACAGGGGGGGTATAGGGTACTTGCTGCATTTTGCGTATTTTATTATTATAACTTTCACTAAGATAGAAATTACCTGATGCATCCCTAAACAACCCACAACCAAATTTTACATCAAAAACAGCTTGCGGTACACAGGCATCTACATCAGTAACGCCATCAGCGCTTTGTATTAGCGTGCTGCTAACTCCAGCGGGGGTAAACATGGTTATACTATTATTGTTTTCATTTGCTGCATAAATATTACCTGCGTTATCAGAACAAATATTGGAAAAATTCCCAGAAGCAAAAGTGCTTACTACCAAACTTGGGGTAATTTTTATTATATTATCTGGTAGGGTTGTTACAAACATATTTCCGCTATTATCCATACAGGGCTGAATAATATTAAGGTTTGGTAAATTTACATAGGTACTTACAACCCCTGCAGGCGTAATTTTTAATATATTTTCTGGACCCTGATTAACAACATATATATTACCTGCGGCATCTGTGCACATACCATATAACACATAAAAATTTGGGTTATTATGAACAAGCGTGGTTACTGTACCCCCGGGGGTAATTTTTAAAATGTCAAAGCCATTCAAGCCAAAGCTATTTATAGCATATAAATTACCGCTTGGGTCAATACATAAGCCTGCGGAAGGATTTTCAGAACCGCCAAAATCGATATCAGTAGCAAACGTACTTATTACCCCTGCTGAAGTAATTTTTCTGATACATTGATTACCTAGATCTGCCACAAATAAATTTCCGGCAGCATCTTTACAAATTGAGGGATTTGTAAGCCCCTCAAAAGAATTCAGTTGTGCTGCAGTGGCAGGTCCGCCATCACCACCGTTACCTGCTGTTCCATTACCGGCAAAGGTGCTTACCTGCCATACGGTTTGTGCTGTGCTTAGTTGGCTTAAAGCTGCCACTAAACTAATTGAGAGTAATATTTTTTTCATGTAAATGGTGTTTTGTTTAAAATTGCTGCAAAAATAAAAAAATCTTAAAACCTTATGTTAGGTAATTGTTAAGGCTTAATAGCACAAACCCTTCTTTATCCACACACCCTTTCATTTTTGAAAGAAATATCCGTTAATTCGGTAAACACCTTTTCAACTTTGAAAGAAACATTCGTTAATTGGATAAACACTTTAATGAGTTTCGAAAAAACATTCGTTAATCAAATGCTCAGTATAACAAATTAGCTAATCATCTTCTTAAAAAACTCCCACAAAACAACGCCTGCGCTTACGGCAATGTTTAACGAGTGTTTGGTACCGCCCTGCGCAATTTCCAGCACGGCATCGCAATTATCAATAACCTGTTGTTGCACACCCTCTACCTCGTTTCCAAACACAAGGGCGTATTTCTTATCAGTTTCAACGGCAAAAGTATGCAGGGGCGTGGCATGTTGTGTTTGCTCTACCGCACAAAGGGTATAGCCGTCTTGTTTTAGTTTAGTTAGTAAAGTCATAATATCGCTTTCGTGTTTCCAGTTCACACTTTCGGTAGCGCCTAAAGCTGTTTTATTAATTTCCTTATTGGGTGGTACACCTGTAAATCCACATAAATAAAGGGTTTCAATGGCAAAGGCATCGCAACTTCTAAATACAGAGCCTACGTTGTGCAAACTCCGCACATTATCTAATACCACAACAAGCGGTATTTTTTTTAGTGCTTTAAACTCTTCTATTGTTTTTCTGCCCAGTTCCTCGTTTTTCAGCTTTATATCCATAGCAACTTTTAATTTTTTTACTTTTAGAATTATGTTTAATATTGCGACTTGTAATTTTTCATTAAAACAATAAAACATGCAAAATAATACAATTAAATTATTATCAGTTGCTGTGGGTTCGGCAATTTTACTTACGGCCTGCGATGGGTTGGGTAAAATGGTTAAAAAACAAAACCTTATTACACACGATGTTACTCCTAAACCTTTAGAAGAAAAAGCCGATAGCGTGGCTTTTACAATCTCCGGAAAATATCCTGCTAAACTTTTTTATAAAAAAGCGGTTGTAACCATTACACCTGTTATTAAATATACCAGCGGTGGTGAAAAAGCCCTTGAGCCTGTTACTTTATTAGGCGAAAGCGCTACCGGAAACGGACAAAAGATTCCTTACGAAAAAGGAGGTACGTATTCTAAAACATTTAGTACCGCTTACGAGCCGGGCATGAAAGTGGCTAAACTTGAAATTCGCGCGAAAGGTTCAAAAAGCGGCAGTACAAAAGAGAAAGAGTTTAAAGGCATTGAAATTGCCGACGGAACTATCATTACTCCACTTTTGGTGCGTAATGATGAGAAAGGAATTTTTGCAAAAGACGCTTTTGTAAAAACTACTCCGGCTAACCAAACCACACATATCTATTATACCATCAACCAATCAAACGTTCGTGGTGAAGAAATGAATAGCGCTGAAATGAAAGGCATAAGCGCTTTTATTAAAGCTAACCTAAGCAGTCAGTGGTATGAATTTAAAGGAATTGATGTTTCTGCTTACGCGTCTCCGGATGGCGAAACCGATAAAAACGAACATTTAGCTCAAGACCGTGCGAAAACAGCTACCGATGCAATGGTTGGCACATTTAAAAAGCACGAAAACAAGATGGTTACTTTCGGAAAAACAAAAGACCAATACAAAACAATTACCACCCGCGAAGACTGGGAAGGGTTTAAAGCCGCTTTACAATCTTCTACCATGAAAGATAAAGATTTGGTTTTGCGTGTACTTACAATGTATAATGATGCTGACCAACGCCGTAAAGAAATTAAAAACCTATCGGCTACTTATAATGAACTAAGAGCGGACATCCTTCCGAAACTTCGTCGTGCTGAGGTTAACGTAATGGTTGATAAAAAATCGCGTACGGATGATATGATTTCTCGCTTAGCGCTTTCAAATCCTGATTCTTTAAGTGTAGAAGAATTATTGTACGCAGGTACTTTAACTACTGATTTAAACACTAAATTAAGCATTTACCAAGCCGCCGAAAAACAATACGGTACTGATTGGAGAACCAGCAACAACTTAGGCGTTGTATTGTTAATGAACAACAAAATAGATGACGCGAAAGCTGCCTTTGGTCGTGCTGCCGCTAATGCAAATGGTAATCCTATTTTAATGAACAATACCGGTATCATTTCTTCTAAAGCAGGAGACCGCAAAGGCGCTATGGATTACTACAATAAAGCTGCCGGAGCCGGTGATGAGGTTAACTATAATAAAGGTATCTTAAACGTACGCGATGGTAAATATGCTGATGCGGTTTCAAACTTTGGAAACTATAAAGGCTTTAACTTAGCTTTAGCGCAATTATTAAACGGCAGCCCTGAGAGCGTTAACGGTACTATTGATGCCAGCAATGAAAAGGATATGGCTATGAGTTTTTATTTAAAAGCGATTGCTTCGGCACGCAAAGGCGATGCTACAGGTGGAATAGCCTTTTTGAAAACAGCTACTGATAAAGACGCGTCTTTAAAAGCTGCCGCTAAAGATGATTGCGAGTTTTTGAAATGGAGAGATAACGCTGACTTTAAAGCATTAACTAACTAAGAGAACATTATATCTAATAAAGAGCCCGCTTATCGCGGGCTTTTTTTTTGAAGTAATCCGAAAGAGTTAATAAAATCAATTGGAAATCGGCATACATTATCTTAAATTTGAGTTTTACTTTATATCCTTATATAAATGACTTTACTTGGAAAAGTAATAAAGAAAACCATCGAAATTCGCGGAAAAATACCCAAGCGAAACCGCAATCAGGGTGTTTTTAAGAAACAAGCTAAGGTTCTGCAATCCTTAATGAAAAAGGCTCAGTTTACCGCCTTTGGCGAACACTATAAGTTTTCTCAGATTCTTTTAGAAAAAAATGTAGTAAAAGCGTTTGCTAAAAGTGTACCCGTGCATGATTACAATAGCATGTTTAAAAACTGGTGGTATCGCTCACTTAACGGAGAACCTTTTGTTACCTGGCCCGGTCAAATACAATACTTCGCACTTAGCTCAGGTACATCAGAAGCATCCAGTAAACACATACCTGTAACCAAAGATATGTTGCAAGCCATTAAGCGGGTAGGCGTAAGGCAAATATTGAGTACGGCGAATTTTAACCTGCCCGAAGATCATTTCAGGAAAGGCATTTTAATGATTGGAGGCAGCACTCACTTAAACTATAACGGCACTTATTATGAGGGCGACTTAAGCGGAATTACCACGGGTAATATCCCATTTTGGTTTCAATTCTTTTACAAACCGGGGCCGCGTATAGCAAGATATACCGATTGGAATACCAAGTTAGAAGAGATTACTTTGAACGCTAAAAACTGGGATATAGGTATTGTATGCGGCGTACCGGCTTGGGTGCAAATTCTGTTCGAGAAAATAATTAATCACTACAAAGTAAAAACCATTCACGATATATGGCCCAATCTCCGTATTTATGTGAGTGGTGGAGTAGCAATCAGTCCGTATGTAAACTCCTTTGAAAAGCTAACTTCATTTCCGCTTACCTTTATTGAAACCTACCTGGCATCGGAAGGGTATATTGCTTATCAGAACAATCCGGATGCGGGTGGTCCCATGCAGTTAGTTACCGATAATGGCATTTATTTTGAATTTGTTCCGTTTACAGACGAGAACTTTGATGCCGAAGGAAATATAAAATCAAATCCGCAAACACTAAATATAACACAGGTAGAAGAAGAAAAAGAGTACGCCATATTACTTAGCACTTGTGCCGGAGCCTGGCGCTATTTAATTGGCGATGTAATTAAGTTTACTTCGGTTGATGACGCGGAGATTTTAATTACCGGACGTACCAAGCATTTCTTAAGCCTTTGTGGAGAGCATCTAAGCGTAGATAATATGAATAAAGCGCTTAGCCTTACGTGCGCTGAAATGGGCTTGGAAATTAACGAATATTGCGTGTGCGGTATAAAACACCAAAGTCTGTTTGCACACAAATGGTACGTGGCTACCGATAAGAAAATAGACACCGATGTTTTAAAACAAAGAATAGACGCTCATTTAAAAACAGTAAACGATGATTATCGTGTAGAGAGAATATCAGCGTTAAAAGACATTTTTGTAGAAGCTCTGCCTCCGCAATTTTTTATTGATTTTCTACACCGTAAAGGTAAGGTGGGTGCACAAACAAAATTCCCTCGTGTACTAAAGGGAAAAATGCTAGATGAGTGGAATAGCTTCCTAAAGGAAAAGGGATATGTTTAATTTTTTTTTTAGATAAAGAGCTTATTTAAAATATTTTTATGATTTTCTTTTTCCTTGACGAAAAAGAAACAAAAAGTCTGTACGCCAGTAGCAGCGAAAGTTGGCATTCGTGGTGGCTTTTTGAATATTTTTTTGCGGCAGAAAAAAGTATTATAAAAAAATCCGAATAAAATTTAAACGGGCTATTATAAAGTTATTTAATGCTGTTTATCTATATAGATTGCCGCTTATCTAATTTAACCCAAAATTTACATGGCTTCTGCTAAATTTGTTCCGTTTTATTTAAGCACAGCATGTTACCGATAAAAAACCATTGTTTGCCTACTCCGTATTGCGTTACACCTATTTATTGTTGCACGCTGAATTTTGTTCAAGGTATATTTGCGCCGTTAAATTTTAGCATATGAAAAAGCATATTATTCTCTTTATAGCTCTTGTCTGTTTTGCCTTAAACATTCAGGCGCAGTTTCCGGGAGGCGGCGCACCCGGTGGAAAAATGCCGAGCATTGGACACTTGTATGGCAAAGTGCTTGATGCGCAAACCAAAGAACCTGTAGAGTTTGGTTCGGTTGCTTTGTTATGGTATGATAAAGACAGCGCCGTTGCCGGATGCTTGGTAAAAACCAACGGAGATTTTTCTTTAGACAACCTTGCTTTTGGAGCTTTTCGTTTACGTATTTCTTTCATTGGTTATAAAACTATTGAGCAGAAGATGTTTATCAATATGCAAAACATAGATAAAGATTTAGGCAACATTATGCTTCAACCAGACCAAGAGCTTTTAAAAGAGGTTACCGTTACCGAAGAAAAAACCGCCGTGCAAATGAGCATAGACCGCAAAGTATATGATGTAACCAAAGATATTTCTACTCGAGGTGGTACAGGTTTAGACGCTGTAAAAAACATACCCAGTGTAACGGTTGATGCCGATGGAAATGTGTCTTTACGTAATAACGCAGTCGCTATTTATGTGGATGGAAAACCTACCACACTTACATTACAACAAATTCCCTCCGACCAAATAGACAGGGTGGAAATTATTACCAACCCTTCGGTAAAGTATGATGCGTCTACTACAGGCGGTATACTAAATGTTATTCTAAAGAAAAATAACAAACCGGGTTATAACGGTATGATTATGGGGGGCTTTGGCAGTAATAACATGCATTTAGACCCTCTTAGTAACGACAGATATAACGGCATGGCTTCTTTAAATGTTAAACAGGGTAAGTTTAACATGTTTGGCATGTATACCTACAATACGCAAACTAACTTTAACGATGGGTTTACTACCAGAAATAATATTTTATTATACCCCGGAATGACGCAAAAATATTATAATCAAACCGATACCAATACGCAGAAAAACACGTTTCAGTTTGCACGCGCCGGTTTTGATTATTATATAAATAACCGCAGTACCCTTACTGTTTCAGGGGTTTATGTGCATGGGGCTTTTAATAACAACGATTTGCAACATTTCCATTACAACGATATTAATGACCAGATACTCCCTCTCCTGACAGGATACAGACAGAATGTATCAAACGCATCTTTTAATAATTATACCGGTAAGATAGATTATCAACACACCTACCCTAAGCAGGGCAAAGAGTTTACAACCAGCTTAACGCTAAATGAGGGGTTAATGAACACCACATACACCAACACTACTTACTATCCTAAACAAGATTCTCAAATTGTGCAAAAATCTACCGGCAGCACGCCCAGCTGGATGTACACGTATCAGGCAGATTTTGTAAACCCTATTAATGAGTATACTAAGTTCGAGACCGGAGTAAGAAGTTTTATGCAACGTTCATTTAGCACGCAAAATACGTACGATGATTCTACAAAAACCGATAATTATAAACCAGATGCGGCCCTTACTAATAATTACAACATCACTAATATGACCAACGCCGCTTATGCCAATTATAGCAGTAAGCTTTGGGGTATTAATTACATGGCGGGCCTTCGTTTTGAAGAGACTTACTTTAAAGGTACTATTACGAATAAGGATACTTCTTTCTCTTATTATTATCCCGATTCTAAATTTAATAAACTGCAATACTGTTTCTTTCCTGCGGTTTATTTATCTAAAAAACTACCCCACAATCAGGAGTTCCAGATAAACTTCTCGCGTAAGATAAACCGCCCTAATTTTTTTCAGTTAATGCCTTTTGTTTTTTCGTCGGATAATGCCAATATACAAAGAGGTAACCCCGGCTTGCAGCCTGAGTTTGTAAACATTGGCGAGGTTAATTACAACATCGTTTGGTGGAAACTGAATTTTCTTTCTTCTTTTTATCTGCGCTATACCCAAAACCCTATTACCAATATAGCGTACCCCGAGGTAAGCAATCCCAACGTATTGATTAATACTTACCAGAACGGAACTAATAAGTTTGTATATGGTTTCGATAACACCTTAAAACTTACCCCCGTTAAGGGCTTAGACCTGATGGCTAATGCTAATATTTTTTATACTACTATTAATTACCTGAACGGTGTACAACTAATAAACAACAGCGGCTATAGCTGGACGGGCAAAGCAAGTATTAAATATAATTTCCCTAAAAATTTTACCATGCAGGTAAACGGAAACTATCAGGCGCCACAAATTATACCGCAGGGTACAACTCGCATTACCGAGTTTATGGATGTTACGGTTTCTAAAAACATTAAACAAAAACTAACCTTTACCCTCTTGATTAGTGATGTGTTTAATAGCAAACGCTTTGGCAATAATTATAATACCACTGATTATGTTCAGGATATGTCGCGCCGAAGAGAAACACGCTACATTAAACTAACTTTGACGTATATGTTTGGCAAGATGGATTCGGGTCTCTTCAAGAAGCTAAAACAAATGAAGAAAGAAGGCGGCGACGACCAGGGTGGCATGGGTGGCGGTGGAGGAATGGGCGGATAACTCCAAACAAGCTAACTATTTCCCCTTATTCTTTATATTAAATATCTGGTTAAACTTAAACTCTATTCCCTCATCGGGTTTGCTTGCCGGAGATTGCAATAAGTACCCATCGGGACTAATGAGGTAATATGCAGGCAGACTTTTAATATTGTATTGTTCTGCTAGTTTCTTGTTTTTACCGCCATAAAGCATCGTCCATTTGTAGGTTGGGTATTGCTTTACAAAGTTTTTAAAAACCAGCGTATCATCATCGGTGCAAACAGAAACAAACATTACTTTATCGCCATACTTATGGTAAAGCTGTTCCTGCTTTTTTAGTTCCTGCAAACAATCGGTACACCAGGTGGCAAAGAAATTGAGGTACACATAACGCGCCTTAAAAGTGTTTAGCATAACGGTATCATGCTTTATGTTGGGTAGAGCAAAAGCAGGCGCCAACTGCCCCGTGCGCATATTATTTATATCACGCAACACATCAAAAGCAATTTTTTTATGCTCTGCAACCGTAGTAGAAGCCTGCAACTGTTCCAGTATCTGCTTTATTTTATCTTTCTTAAAGTGGGGCACATAATATAAATCATAAAGCGATTTTAGAATAACCAGCTCGCGCAGGGTATCATTTTTAAGCAGGACATCATTCTTTAACAATTCATTTAGATGCTTATACTCGCCCTGTTCATTAATAGCATCTAAAATTAAGTTACCGTCCTTAGTGGCACTTTGCCGCTGTATGTATTGTTTAAAATACTGGTTAAAGAAAGTCATGTACTCGTAGTTGGTATAATTGATGGGCTTATCAATCAAATAACGCTTGGCTAAGTAAGCATGGTGTCTGCCCGTGCTTTCATTAAAGGCAGCAAAGGTGTACTCGATATACGTTTTAAAATAAGAGAGCTTTACCTTTTCATAACGCTTGCTTATTTGCAACTGAAACGAATCTAACTTCTGGTGTATTTGTTTTGATACAAATGATTTGTAATTCTTCTCCCAGAAAGCATCAAAACAAGTATTAAAATCTATAATGCGTGCATTAAGTTCGGTACTGTCTCCATTAATAATAATATTTACATTTTGCTCTGTTCCTCCGGCAACAAAGCGCGTGCTGTCTTTCTCAGGGAATATAATACCGTAAATAAAATTAGGTTGTACATAAAGAGTCCCCGTTAAATTCTCTGTTTTAACAAGGGCTATTTGAGGGTGTTTGATAGAAAGTGTCAATTCAAAATTACCCCGTGCATCAACGGTATCTTTAGATTGAAGGGATTGCGATTGGGTAATTAAATCATCATACAGGTAAACTGAAATCTCTTTGCCTTTGTGTGTTGGTGCAATACCTTTAATGGTAACGTTCTGCGCAAACGAGATACAAGTGCCAAGAAGGAAAATAATTAGTCGATGAGTCAATTTGTCGATGAGACAATAAGTTAATTGCATTTTCAAATTGCCAAATCGTTTAATTGTCAAATTGTTTTTCCAAAATAAGCAATGGCATTATCCAATCGCTTTAAAGAATCTTCTTTACCAAACAGTTCCAGCATTTCAAACAAGGCAGGTCCGCCACCCACACCGGTAATGGCAACTCTAAATAGCTGCATAACTTGTCCCGTAGGTATAGTTAGTTTCTCAGAAACAGCTTTAAAAGCATGTTCTGTTTCTACAGCAGTAAAGTTTTGTAGAGCATCAAAAGCAGTTTTTACTTCTTTAATATAAGCAAGCGTTTGCGGGTTCAGGCGCTTCTTTAATACCTCTGCATCATAAGCAGTTGGCGCAATAAAAAAGAAAGAACCTAAACTCCAGAACTCGTTTACAAAGTGCGCCTTCTCTTTTATCAACTTGCAAAAGCCAACAGCAAATTTTTTATCTACCGTAATGTTATGTTCCTTAAGAAAGGGCTCAAACAACTCTGCTAATTCTTCGTCCGACTTTTTACGAAGGTATTGTTGGTTGAACCACTTTGTTTTCTCCGGGTCGAACTTAGCACCAGCTTTATTTACACGCTCAAAAGAGAAGAGGCTAATCAATTCTTCCATTGAAAATATCTCTTGTGTTGTGCCCGAATTCCAACCCAACATAGCCAGCATGTTTACAAACGCTTCCGGAAAGAAACCACTCTCGCGGTAACCCGTGTAACTCTCATTCGTACGCTCATCAAACCAGTTCAACGGAAACATAGGAATACCCGATTTATCACGCTTACTTAGCTTACCGTTTCCATCCGGTTTTAATATCAAAGGCAAATGCGCCAGCTTAGGCATTTGCTCTTCCAAACCCAAATACCTGTAAATTAAAATATGCGCAGGGGCAGATGGCAACCATTCTTCGCCACGCACAGCATGAGATATTTTCATTTCAATATCATCCACAATATGCGCCAAATGATACGTTGGCATCCCATCACTTTTTAATAAAACCTTATCATCTACCTGTGTGGAATTTACAACCACCCACCCGCGTATTATATCATGAAAGCGTATCTCCTCATTACGCGGCACTTTCAAACGCACCACATAAGGCGTGCCTTCGGCTAATAATTTCTTTACCTCATCTTCGCTAAGTGTGGTTGAGTTTCGCATGTTTTGCCGAGACACCGCATTATACTGCGGCGCCACCACCTTAGCGGCTTCCAAGCGTTTGCGCATCTCATCCAGTTCTTCGGCAGTATCAAAAGCATAATAGGCATGTCCGCTTTCAATTAATTTATCGGCATACTTTTTATAAATGCCCAGCTCCTTGCGCTCGCTTTGTCGGTAGGGTGCATAAGGGCCATCGCCAAAACCTACGCCCTCGTTGGGTTCAATACCACACCATTTAAGCGAATTGATAATATACTCCTCGGCACCATTTACATAACGGGTTTGGTCGGTATCTTCAATACGCAACACAAAATCGCCGCCATGCTTTTTGGCAAACAAATAACTGAACAAAGCAGTACGCACACCGCCCATGTGCAAACCACCGGTAGGACTTGGTGCAAAACGCAACCTGACACGAGAATCACTCATAAATAAATTTTTGCAAATATAAGCTAAATGGGTAATTAGTTAAGAGTTAATAGCGAATAGGCAGCACCTAATACCTATTAACTAATGAGGATGTTCGGCGGTTTTTATGCTTTCAATTAATATCCTAAAGGCTCTCTGCTGGTATGCCTTATTCTTATAATGCGAATTTCTTTCCGTTCTGCTTTTATCTGATAAGTTATCCGATAACTATAAACAACAAATGCTCTAAACTCTTTATTTGGTTCATCCTTTAGTTTATCCGGTTCATAAATAAGAGCGTTTGTTTTTATACTATCTAACCGCGTCAAAACACCCTCTTTTATAATCTTTGAAGCTTGTGTGTTTTGTTTAGACAGAAAAGAAAGAATGTCTTTAAAATCATCCAGCGCGCTTCTATCCCAAATAATTTAAAATGATTTTTTAATTACCACTTGGCTAATTCCTTAAGGGCATTTTGGTGCGTTACAAATTTCCCTTTTTCAATACGGGCTACCGCTTCGTTTATCTCTTTATTATATTGTTTCTTCGTAATCCGCTTGGTTTCTCTATCAATTTGTAAAAGGCTTTTTGCCATTTCTAAAAGCAATGCCTGTTGTTTTACAGATAGCAGAGGCAAGTACCCGTCAAATTGTTTTTTTATGGCTGTGGCAGTCATGTTAATGGTTTAATAATACAAATGTACAAAATATTAATTGCTCTCTTGGGCGTTCCGGCAGATTACTGCCGTCGGGCTTTCCACTTCAATCTTTGCCAATTACGTCAAAGGATTTTCGTTTCAATCCCATAACGCAGCCTATACTGCTTAAAGGGCTTCCTCTCAATCTAAAAGGTTATCCCCTCAACCGTAATGTTGGTAAACGTATAGCCATTAGTTTTTATTGGAAACATAAAACCAACCCTGCTTTAGATGAGCCTAAAAGTCCCATTACAGTTGTTATAATTACTTAGTAGTTTATTAATGTAAAATGAAAAGCCTTGCAGAGATGTAGGGCTTTTTTTATTTAATTATCAAATAACTTTTTAGGGGATATATTTAATGCTTCTGCAATTAGAGCTAATTTCTTTATAGAGATATTGTTTTTCCCACTTTCTACTTTATTAATAAACTCTCTAGTAAGTCCTGTTTCATAAGCCAATTGATTTTGAGACAAGTCTTGAGAAAGGCGAATTTTACGAATATTACCACCGACAATTACAGTAATACTATTTTCTGCCTTTTTCACATAACAAAAATGTTCTTAGTAAAAAGTATTTGTGTGAAATATATTTCACTAAATGAAAACTTGTTCTACTTTTGTATAAACCTTTAAAAAAAGCTTATGAAAACAATTATTATGAAAACCTTTGCAGCAGGTATAGTCGCAACAGCTCTTTTATTTACAAGTTGTACAAAAGATGGGGCAACAGGTGCTACTGGACCACAAGGTCCTGCGGGTAATGCTAATGTGCAAACATTTAATTTTACAGCAAATCCTTGGACATTATCAAGCAGTACTACTTATTGGTACTATGATTATCCTTTAACTGTTCCCACTAATGCAGCTGTTATGGTATATTATACAAGTAGCACACTTAATAGTGGTAGTGCAGCTAACTTATCATTACCTATTACACTAAGTGGTAATCAAATATATTTTAAATACAATTCAACAACTTTGGAAATGGGAGTTAACTCTGCCGCTGGCACTGTAGGTGTTAGTAATCCGGGCCCACTTAATTTTCAAGTTGTAGTTATTCCACCTGCTGCAAGATTAGCTAATCCAAATGTTAACCTTCATAATTTTGATGAAGTAAAAGCAGCTTATCATTTGAAATAGTAATATAAGCAAGAAATAAATTAAAAGCTTTGCAGAAGTGAGGCTTTTTTGCGAGGGATTGCAGTGGAAAGCCCACAGCCCTAATCGGCGAGGACTTGTAACGTAAAGCCCGCCGGCAGTAATCTGCCGGAACGCCCCCATAAAAGTTAATAGGAAATAGTTAATAGGTATTAGGAAACTCCCCCCTAATCCCTATTGGCTAATTAACTCTTAACTAAAAGAAAAATGTTATTTTTGCTTCTGTACTAAACCTATACGAATGAAAACAGTTGAATTTAGAGAAGCCCTGCGTGAAGCCATGAGCGAAGAAATGCGCCGTGATGAGAAGATATTTTTAATGGGTGAAGAGGTTGCCGAATATAACGGTGCCTACAAAGTAAGTAAGGGTATGCTTGCCGAATTTGGCGCTAAGCGTGTGATTGACACCCCCATTGCCGAGCTTGGTTTTGCCGGTATTGCCATTGGTGCCGCCATGAATGGCTTGCGCCCTGTGGTAGAGTTTATGACGTTCAACTTCTCGCTGGTGGCTATAGATCAGGTAATAAATTCTGCCGCTAAAATGTATAGCATGAGTGGCGGACAATATAACGTGCCTATTGTGTTTCGCGGGCCAACGGCTTCGGCCGGACAACTGGGTGCGCAGCACTCTCAGGCGTTTGAAAACTGGTATGCCAACTGTCCGGGTTTAAAGGTGGTTGTGCCATCTACCCCTTATGATGCCAAAGGACTTTTAAAATCTGCCATTCGTGATAACGACCCCGTTATATTTATGGAAAGCGAGCAGATGTATGGCGATAAAGGCGAGATACCCGAAGGAGAATATATCATACCCATTGGTGTTGCTGATATTAAAAGAGCAGGCACGGATGTTACCCTGGTTACCTTTGGAAAGATTACCAAAGTAGCTTTAAAAGCCGCCGAAGAATTGCAGAAAGAAGGTATCAGTGCAGAGGTTATAGACCTGCGCACCGTGCGCCCTATAGATTATGATACGGTGGTTGCTTCGGTTAAAAAAACAAATCGTTTGGTTATTGTAGAAGAAGCCTGGCCGCTGGCAAGCATCTCTTCGGAGATTACTTATATGGTGCAAAAACTTGCGTTTGATTACTTAGATGCCCCCATACGTCGCATTACCACGGCCGATGTACCGTTGCCCTATGCACCAACGCTTATAGAAGAATCTTTACCCAACGTTGCCCGCACCGTTAAGGCAGTTAAAGAGGTAATGTACAGTAAAGTATCATAATAGTTTGAAAAGTATTTTCAACAGGTAGTTAGAGGGGGGCTAAAAAGCAAATGGTTTTCATACAGGATATTATTAATAGTATAGAGACTTTTGCTCCACCTGCCCTGCAAGAAGATTACGATAATGCAGGATTGCAATGCGGAAACCCTAAACAAAAAGCTATCGGTGTTTTGCTTTGTCTGGATATTACCCACGAAGTTATAGAAGAAGCCATCAGCAAGCAGTGTAACCTTATTATAGCGCATCACCCGCTTATATTTTCTCCGTTAAAAAAATTGACGGGCAGCAACTATGTGGAGCAATTGCTTATTACCGCCATTAAACATGACATAGCCCTGTATGCCTGCCACACCAATGCCGATAATGTGCTGCAGGGTGTTAACACCAAAATGGCGCAAAAGTTGGGCTTGGTAAACACAAGGGTACTTCAACCCAAAAAGGGTTTGCTAAAAAAACTGATAACCTTTGTACCCGATAAACAGGTTGAAGCTGTTAGAGAAGCTTTATTTGCTGCCGGTTGCGGCCAAATTGGCAATTATGCTAGTTGCAGTTTTAATACTACAGGCACAGGTACTTTTAAAGGAAACGATGATTCAAAGCCTTTTGCGGGAGAAAAGAACAAACTGCACAACGAGGCTGAAACCCGTGTAGAAACCATTTTTGAGTCGTATAAAGAAAAACAGGTTATTGATGCCCTTATAAAAGCGCACCCTTATGAGGAAGTGGCTTATGATATTTACACGCTTGATAATAAACACCCGCAAATTGGTTCGGGTTTAGTAGGGGAACTTCCCAGTGCCATTGATGAGAAAGAGTTTTTGCAATCTCTTAAGAGCGTTTTTAAAGCACACGGCATCAGACATACCGATTTTCTAAATAAAAAGATTAAAACGGTAGTCCTTTGCGGTGGTTCAGGTAGTTTTTTGTTAAAAGATGCCATTTCTGCTGGGGCGGATGTATTTATTACCGGAGATTTTAAGTACCACCAGTTCTTTGATGCTGAAAACAAGATACTTATAGCCGATATAGGGCACTACGAAACCGAGCAATTTACCCCCGAAATATTTTATGAAGTAATAACCAAAAAAATGCCTACATTTGCCGCCTATTTGTCGAACCTAAATACAAATCCGATAAACTATTTGTAAATTATTTAAGCCATGAATAAAGCCACCATTAAAGAAAAGATTGATGCCTCTGTAGAGGGTAAACTACGTTCTTTATACGAACTACAATTAATTGACAGTAAAGTTGACAGACTTCGTATCATTCGTGGAGAGCTTCCATTGGAAGTACAAGATTTAGAAGATACCGTTGCCCAACTTGAAACCCGTTTTGAAAATTACAGTAAAGAAAATACTGAATTAGAAAATCAGGTTGCCGAAAAAACACAGGCCATTAAAGACCATAAAGCAAATATTAAAAAATACGAAGGTCAGCTTGCCAAAGTAAAAAACAATCGCGAGTACGATGCTATTACTAAAGAAGTAGAGTTTCAAAACTTGGAAATACAACTGTGCGAGAAACGCATTAAAGAATACAAAGCGCTAATTGGTCAAAAAGAAGAGTTTTTAGTTAGCGCTGAAAAAGATTTAAAAGACAAGAAAAAAGACCTAAAAGCTAAAAAAGCTGAGTTGGAAGAAATTATTGAGGAAACACAAAAAGAAGAAGAAGACTTGATTAAAAAATCAGCCAAAAAATCTAAAGAAACAGAACCTCGTTTACTTAACGCTTATACTCGCGTACGTGGTAATATGATTAACGGGTTAGCTGTTGTGCCGGTAGAACGTGATGCTTGCGGCGGTTGCTTCAGCAAAATACCGCCACAACGTCAGTTAGATATTAAAACACATAAAAAAGTTATCGTGTGCGAACATTGCGGAAGAATTTTAGTTGATCCGGATTTGATAGCAGCAGAAAACTAAAAAAATAAAGTCCCGCCACAAACGGGACTTTTTAATTTTCCTTAAATTTAAGGAATAAATAACAGCCCGTATGTCTTGCGTTTTATTCTTAGCTCCCCATCGTTTAAACCGTTCTCCTAGTCAGCGTTACAGGTTCGAGCAATACATCCCTTTTTTGGAACAGCATGGTTTCCAATGCCACCTTTCTTATATTATTTCTGAAGAAGATGATACCGTTTTTTATTCAGAGGGAAACACTTTTAAAAAACTTTGGATATTAATTAAAGCTATTCTTCATCGTATAAAAGATACTTTTAGTTATAATAAGTATGATATTGTTTTTGTACAACGCGAAGCCATTATGATTGGCTCTTCTTATTTTGAAAAACGTATAAAAAGAAGCCGTGCAAAATACATTTTTGATTTTGACGATTCTATCTGGTTGATGGATACATCCGATGGAAATAAAAAATACGAATGGCTTAAAAATCCGGAGAAAACAATACGCAACATACGTTATGCTGATATGGTGTTTGCAGGAAATACTTATCTGGCAAATTATGCACGCAGTTGTAATACGCACGTTAAAATAATTCCTACCACTATTGATACCGACTTTCACAAACCATTTCCTAAAAAGAATGATAATTTGATTATCGGCTGGATTGGTAGTCACACTACTATAAAGCATTTTGAATATGCTTTGGAGTTTCTTGCAATCATCAAAAACAAATACCCTCATATAGAAATACGAGTAGTGGGGGATGAAGAATATGTAAACGAAAGTTTAAACATTAAAGGTATAGCATGGAGTTCTGCAACAGAGGTTGATATGATAAACTCTTTTTCAATTGGTATTATGCCATTGCCTGATGATGAATGGGCAAAAGGAAAATGCGGTTTAAAGGGGTTATCTTATATGGCATGCGAAGTGCCTACTATTATGTCGCCGGTAGGAGTGAATACAGAAATTATACAACATGGTAAAAACGGATTTCTGGCATCAACTACTGATGAGTGGATGGCTTGTTTATCTCAATTAATTGAAAACCCCGAGTTGCGAGAAACTATTGGTAAAGCAGGCAAACAAACTGTGTTAGAAAAATACTCAGTACTTTCGCAGCAACAAAATTATTTGAACGCATTTAAAGAAGTTTTAGGACAGAGATGAAAGTAAATTTTATTGAAGAGTTACGCTGGCGTGGTTTATTGCACGACAGCATGCCTGGTACAGAAGAGCAATTAAACAAAGAACTTACCAGTGCTTATATTGGTTTCGACCCAACAGCTGATTCTTTACACATAGGAAGTCTTTCCCAAATAATGACCTTGTTGCGTTTTCAAAAAGCGGGACATAAACCGATTGCTTTGGTGGGTGGTGCTACCGGTATGGTTGGCGACCCATCTGGTAAATCTGCCGAAAGAAATTTATTGGACGAAAAAACACTTACGCATAATGTTGATTGCATTAAAAAACAATTAGAGAAGTTCCTGGATTTTAATTGCGGAGCAAACAGTGCGGAGATTGTAAATAATTATGATTGGTTTAAGAATTATTCTTTCCTTGATTTTATACGCGATGCAGGTAAGCACATTACGGTAAATTACATGATGGCGAAAGATTCTGTGAAGAAGCGTATAGAAGCGGAAGGAAGTGGCATGTCATTCACGGAGTTTAGTTATCAGCTTATACAGGGTTTTGACTTTTATCATTTATACAAAGAGAAGAATTGCTTATTACAAATGGGTGGTTCTGACCAATGGGGGAATATAACTACAGGCACTGAATTTATCAGGCGTAAGGCAAGCGGACAAGCCTTTGCTTTAACCACGCAATTAATTACCAAAGCCGACGGTAGTAAATTCGGAAAAACAGAAACGGGTAATATCTGGCTTGATGCAAGCAAAACATCTCCTTATAAGTTCTATCAGTTTTGGTTGAATGTAAGTGATGCCGATGCAAAGAATTATATACGCTATTTTACTTTATTCAGTAAAGAAGAAATAGAAGCCTGGGAAGCCGCACATGATAAAGCTCCGCATGAACGTATTCTACAAAAGGAGTTGGCAAAAGATGTGACTGTTCGTGTACATTCTAATTTAGATTACATGGCTGCTGTTTCAGCCAGTGAAGTCCTTTTTAAAGGAACCGTTGATGACCTTGGTTTATTAAGTGAGAAATATTTCCTTGAAATATTTGAAGGAGTCCCACAATTTGAATTAGAAAAACATTTGATTGAAGGCGGACTTGATTTAGTCGCTTTATTGACTGAACATACAACCATTTTCCCAAGCAAAGGAGAAGCAAGAAAAATGTTGCAGGCAGGTGGCGTCTCTCTTAACAAAGAAAAAGTGCAAGTAGTAGAAAAATTGATAGATAAAAATCAATTGATTAACGATAAGTATATCCTTATCCAAAAAGGAAAGAAGAATTACTTTCTGATTAAAGCTGTTTAATAGATTTTATGTCTATCATAAATAATTGTAAGGTTTCCTTTTACCTTTCGTCTATAAAAGAAAGCCAAACAATGAAAAAGTTAATCTTATCAAGCTTCTTCTTAGCCATATTTATAGCAGGAAGCTGTCAGCAACAACCCAATAATAACATTACTAAAATGGATAACAATAAAGTAACCAAAACAGATGCCGAGTGGAAGAAGGAATTAACACCCGAGCAATATCATATACTTAGAGAAAAAGGAACTGAACCTGCTTATACAGGAGAGTATACCGATAACTTTAAGAAAGGAAAATACGTTTGCGGCGCCTGTGGTTATGAGTTGTTTACTTCTGATATGAAATTTGAAAGTCATTGCGGCTGGCCCAGCTTTGATAAAGAGGTCGGTGCCGGCGATAGAGTTATTAAGAAAACAGATTATTCATTCGGTATGTCTCGTACCGAAATTATGTGTGCACGTTGTGGCGGGCATTTAGGACATATTTTTGACGACGGACCAACTGCAACCGGACAACGTTATTGCGTTAACTCGCTTTCCATAAAGTTTATTCCTGACGGGAAGTAAGTTAGGATATATAAAGTCAATTAGTTGACCTCTTATAATTGCCCTTCAATTAATATAGAACCTTTGTTGGCGGCAACCTTTTTATTCATTGTTATTTGTTTATACACACCGTCCCAAAGACCGATTCTCTTTTGCAAAGATTCAATCGTAGCTTGTTCCACTTCTTTCCAGAATTGCTCGTTTGTACCACAAAGATTTGATGTCATCTGCAATGCCAAATGACTATGATGATCTCCGTCAACTTCGATATGTCTTTCAAGATAGTATTTGAAAATGGAGATATTATCAGGAAATTTTTTATGAATATCATTTATAATAGAAATAAACATGCCGGGAATTAAATCCTCTCGTCCAAATGTAAAGATGGCTGCCTGTAAATAATCCTTATTGGTTTCAATGACCTTAAACGTAAAATCAACAAAAGAACGAGCCACTTCCGGTACACCACAAGTTATATAGGCTTCTTCAAAGTTTTTTGTTTCTTTTAATGTATCAATAAATTTTTCAATCTGAGAAGTATCTGCCTTACATTGACGCATAGCATCCAAGTATAATTCAAAATGACTTCTCCTGTTGCCGAAACTATCCACATCTGATTCCTCTCCAATAACTATTTCATTAATAAGATACCTGGTATCCGCTGAGCCTTTGGGAAACCAAGGAATGGAAATACAGGTTAAATGGTTTTGCAAAGACTTTAATAAAGACATAAAGTCCCATACTGCGAAAACATGATACTGCATAAAAACTTTAAGATCGTCTATATCGTTAATTACCGAATAGACTTTATGATTAATAATTTGTTGTCTTAAAGGCTCGATTATTTTTTTTATTCTTTCAGTATGTTCATTCATGATTAGATCCTTCCAAGTATTTCTTATTACCCGATATTCGCAACTAAAGTACGTAAACTTCTCTTACCGGTGCTTACCTCCCAATCTAAGTTTCTCCCAAATCATAACATATTTAAGCCCATTTATTGCTGTGAATAAAAAAAGATTCTTACCCCTTAAATAATCTACCCTCTTTTGTAGCTTTGAAGCCTTTTAGAAAATACTCCTTTAATAAAGACAATGAGCGACGAGAATATAATTGATACTGCCAATAGCGACCATAACGAGTTAGATAGCGTTACCCATGTATCGGGTATGTTTAAAAACTGGTTTATAGATTATGCCTCTTATGTAATATTGGAACGTGCCGTGCCCGCTTTAGAGGATGGCTTGAAACCTGTGCAACGCCGCATATTGCATAGTATGTGGGAATTGGAAGACGGGCGTTACAACAAAGTTGCCAACCTGATTGGTAACACCATGAAATACCACCCGCATGGCGATGCCAGTATTGGCGATGCGTTGGTGGCTATCGGACAAAAAGATTTGTTGATTGATATGCAGGGTAACTGGGGAAATATCCTAACCGGAGATAGCGCCGCTGCCCCCCGTTATATAGAAGCCCGTCTGTCTAAATTTGCGTTGGATGTGCTTTATAATCCTAAAACTACCAACTGGCAGTTAAGTTACGATGGCAGAAATAAAGAACCCATCACGCTTCCGGTAAAATTCCCTTTGTTGTTGGCACATGGTGTGGAAGGTATTGCGGTTGGTTTAGCCTGCAAAATGCTTCCGCATAATTTTAATGAACTGATTGATGCTTCCATACAGGTTTTGCGCGGAAGGAAAGCCGTTATCTATCCTGATTTTATTACGGGCGGTATAGCAGATTGCGGCGATTATAATGATGGCTTGCGCGGCGGTAAAATCAAAATCCGTGCCCGCATAAAAGAATTAAACTCCAAAACACTTGTCATTACCGAGATTCCTTTTGGAACCACTACAGGCTCTTTAATAGATTCTATTCTTGCCGCAAATGATAAAGGCAAAATAAAAGTAAAGAAAGTAGAGGACAACACAGCCGAAAGCGTTGAAATATTAATTCATCTGCAACCCGGCATCTCTCCCGATAAGACGATTGATGCGCTCTATGCTTTCACCAATTGCGAAATGAGCATCTCTCCCAATGCCTGCGTAATTGAAAACGATAAACCGCGTTTTTTGGGTGTTAGCGAGTTGCTTAAATTATCTACGCATCAAACGCTTGAACAACTAAGGTTAGAGCTTGAACTGGATAAAAAAGAACTGGAAGAGAAATGGCACTTTGCTTCTTTAGAAAAGATTTTCATTAAAGAAGAAATGTATATCGATTTCAAAAAGTATTCCGATAAAGAAAACTTATACAAATATTTATATGCCTGCTTCTCTCCGCATAAAAAGAAATTAATCCGCGAGATAAACGATGATGATTTGCAACGCTTAACGCAAATCCCGATGATACGTATTACCCGTTTCGACAGTATTAAAGCGGAAGACCATTTAAAAGAACTGGAAGATAAAATTGCCGCGGTAAAAAATCACTTAGCTAACCTAGTGGAGTATGCCGTTGATTATTTTAAAACGCTGAAAAAGAAATACGGTGAAGGCAAAGAACGTCGTACCGAAATTAAACAGCTCGATACCATTGTTGCCACACAAGTAGTAATGGCCAATGAAAAACTATACGTTAACAAAGCCGAAGGTTTTGTGGGAACAAGCCTTAAGAAAGATGAGTTTGTTTGCGACTGCTCTGATATTGATGATATTATCGCTTTTACCAAAGAGGGTAAAATGAAAGTGTTTAAAGTGGCCGATAAAGTATTTGTGGGTAAAGACATCATATATGTAGCCGTGTTTAAAAAGAACGACGAGCGCACTACCTATAACATGATTTACAGCGACGGGCCAAAAGGCATAACCTTTATTAAACGCTTTAACGTAAGTGGCGTTACTCGTGATAAGGAATATGATTTAACCAAAGGCACCGCAAACTCTAACGTGTTTTGGTTTACCATAAACCCCAATGGCGAAGCCGAGAAAGTAACCGTTAATTTAAAACCCACATCGGGTGTTCGTAAACTGGAGATTGATGTGGACTTTGCCGAGATACAGGTTAAGGGCAGAACATCGGTAGGAAATATTGTTACCAAATATGCCGTTAAAAAAGTAACGCTGAAAGAAAAAGGTACTTCTACCTTAGCTGCCGAGGATTATTGGTTTGATGATACCACCCACCGTTTAAATAAAGAAGAACGCGGCACCTACTTAGGCAAGTTTGCCGGAGAGGATAAGATTATTACCATTACTTCCAAAGGACAATACAAATTATATACCTACGATTTGCTTAACCATTTTGATGAGGATATTGTGCTGATAGAAAAGTATTTCCCGAAGCAGGTAATTAACTTGGTTTATTTTGACGGAGAAAGCAAGACCTATTTAACCAAACGCTTTGTGCCCGAAAACATCTCGGTTAAAACACCCATTATTACCGAGCACGAAAACTCCCGTATAGAAATGGTTACCAGCAGCCCAATGCCGGTTATAGATGTAGTTTTTGGTAAAGAGAAAGACAAACAGCCTGCACCCGAAACCATTAACCTGACTGAGTTTGCCCCTATGGTAAACATGAAAGCCAAAGGCAAAAGGCTTACCCACCTGAAGGTAAAAGAAATTAACCTGCGCGAAGCCGAAGAAGTAGAGTTAGATGAAGCCCCCGAAGAAATTACGGGTGATGGCAGTCTCTCTCCTATGGAACTGCACCGCCGCGCTATGGAAAAAATAAGCCGCAAAGCCGCTCAGGACTTTATGAAAGGCGATGACGGACAGGGTAAATTGCCTTTTGATTAGGTAACGGCATTTTTAGTTTAATTTCATAACATAAACCCAACTTTAAAGTTTATGTACCCTACGCTTTCCTTTTCTATAACAGGTTGGTTATTATACCCAATCCAATTTTGAGTATATGCTTGAAGTCTATAGCCCACACTAAATAGTATAGCTGACTTTGGTGATAAATAAATTCTGACGCCTAATGAAGGGTTTACTATACGCCCGCCTTTAGTACCATTTTCGGTACTGAAGGAATAACCTGCTGCCATACACATATAAGGACTTACCCGTTTTTCAAGCATATAGGCGCGCAAATCAATAAACAGAGGTATAAAACTTAAATTATTACCTTTATCAATATCTACGCCTGTGCCAAGCCCCAAACTAATCATTGGATTAAATAAATAACCATTTACAGTTTGTAAGCCATAAGAAAATCCATCACCTGCACTAAATCCTGTTTCTGTCATGTTTATATAACCGCGTTTTTTTATCTTGTTATAAAACATGAGTGATGGGTTTTCAATTTCTTCTTTCGTTATTTTTTCAATTTCATCCATTTTGCAAACAAAAATACTTTCGTCTTTTGTCATTATTTTGATTGATTTGTTGGGCACTTGCTCAATAATCATCCCATGAATAATACTCCCGTTTTTCAGATAAACTACATCTTCATAATTTGTTTGAGCTTTTACCATAAAAGGAAAAAAGAACATCATAAAAGAGATAATAAGAAAGCGATTTATGTTTTTCATTTTAGGTTTAACGAAAAACATGATGCTTTATTATATAAAAGCTTCCCAAATATTAGCTAACCCAACACAGGCCTTTTCGGTATTATCTCTTTTTATTATTTTTTCTTTTACATTTGTGTTATAAGGAAAATTAAAATGAATATGAAAACAGCAACAGTAGCACTACGTGTTTTTATCATATTATTTGCATTCGCATTTACGATAATAGAACCTATTAATTGGAAAGTAAAAGAAGGCTCATATTCAGTAAGCTTTAAAGGAGGTAAAATAGAAGGTATTTTAACCGGATTAAAAGCCACTATTCTATTTGATGAAATCAACCCGGAGAAATCAAAAATATACGCATCTGTAGATGTTAATACCATTAATACGGGCAACAGCTTGAAAAACAAACACGCGAAAGCTGAAAGCGCTTTAGACGTAGCGAGGTTTTCAATGATTATTTTTGAGTCGACCGGTATTTATAAAAAGGGAACTGATTATGAAGCAAAAGGAAAATTATCTATGAAGGGAGTAACGAAAGAAATTATTTTGCCTTTTACCTTTTTGAAGAAAGGAGACGAAGCGGTTTTTAAAGGGAAATTTAGTGTTACACCTAAAGACTATAACATAACAAAAATGGGCACTCCTGACGAGGTTGTTATTGAATTAGAAGTACCTGTAACTAAATAAAGATATAGTTAGAGCAAGTAAAAAACAAAGAGGGCATTAACAATATTAATTACCCTTTTATGTTATCATCTAAATTCCTGAAAGGTTTGTTTAAATGTAACAACACATTCTTATCATCATTTTAATTGTTTGCAGCGAGTCGTATTCCAAAATATGACTGTTCGGAACATTCTATTTCTACAAGCTCAGTATAACGGAAGATTTCTCGGCTTCACTCGAAATGACAAGATAAAGTTTTACTTGTTAGTCCAGCCTTTTTTTAGCTCGCCCTCAAGGGCTTCAATAAGGAGGTCTTTATTTTTTACTTCGGCGGTAAGCTTTAGTAGATCGTCTTTTAAACGGGTAATCTCAGACTTGTATCTAACCTCCTGGTCGCTCCAGATATTCACATCGTAATAGCGTTCTTTTCCTTCGCCGAAATATTTTTCCATTTCACCCGGGTCACGGAAGAAACTGTAAAGGGGTATACGCAGTTCTTTCGATATAAGTTCTAAGGTACGTACTTCGAGGGTTTTGGTTTCGAGGGCATGGTCTAACTCGGCTTCGCTAAGCTTTAAATGCTCGGCTAAATCCTTATAAGTATACTTGTTTTCGTTAAGAAGCTTAACTATTTTGTTCTTTAGATTCATATAAACTTTCCTGTTTAACGTAATCATACTCTAACAAAGATACTAATTAACATATATATTATACAAAAAGGCAGCATTATATTTTGGATAATGCTGCCTTTAAAGACTTATTTATTTTCTGCCTGTGCTTCCGGTTTTGGTAACAATACCTTACGAGATAATTTAGATTTACCTGTTTTAGGGTCGTTGCCGATATATTTTACTTTAATCATATCGCCTTCTTTCAACACACCTTCCAGGCTGTCTAACCTTTTCCAATCAACTTCAGAGATATGCAGTAAACCATCTTTGCCGGGCATAAACTCTACAAAAGCGCCATACGGCATTACTGTTTTTACTTTCGCATCGTATACTTCGCCAATTTCAGGAATGGCTACAATGCCTTTTATACGCGCTAATGCAGCACCTGCAGAGGCATCATCTTCTCCGAAGATTTCAACCAACCCTTTACCGTTAATTTCGGTAATAGTAATGGTAGTGCCGGTTGTTTTCTGAATTTCCTGAATGATTTTACCTCCCGGCCCGATTACCGCACCGATAAAATCCTGAGGGATTTCGATTTGTAATAATCTTGGCGCGTGCGGTTTGTAATCTGTACGAGGTGCAGCAAGTGTTTTGCTGATTTCGTTTAAGATATGCAAACGACCTTCTTTTGCCTGATTTAATGCCTGAGACATTACTTCATAAGGAAGTCCATTTACTTTTAAATCCATTTGCACAGCCGTGATACCATCTTTAGTACCACAAACTTTAAAGTCCATATCACCTAAATGATCTTCGTCTCCTAAGATGTCGGAAAGAATAGCGTAGTTACCTTTATCATCGGTAATCAATCCCATAGCAATACCGGTAACAGGTTTTTTAATTTGCACACCGGCATCCATTAACGCAAGCGTACCTGCGCAAACGGTTGCCATGGATGAAGAACCGTTACTTTCTAGTATATCAGATACTACACGAATAGTATATGGGCAGCTTTCCGGCAGCACTTTTTTAAGCGCGCGTAAGGCTAAGTTACCGTGCCCAACCTCGCGACGAGAAGTGCCTCTATTTGGTTTTACTTCGCCTGTAGAGAACCCGGGGAAATTATAATGCAATAAGAATTTATTCTCTCCTTCTATAAAAGCACCGTCAATTAACTGCTGGTCTAATTTGGTTCCTAAAGTTACCGTAGTTAATGATTGCGTTTCTCCGCGTGTAAACACCGCCGAACCGTGAGCAGCGGGCAAATAAGCCACTTCACTCCAAATAGGACGGATATCAGTTGTTTTTCTGCCATCCAAACGCAGTTTAGTATCTAATGCCACTCTACGAACGGCATCATACTCCACACCATGATAGTATTTATTAATAAGTCCTTCTCTTTCTTTTAATTCTTCAGCAGTAAATGATTTTTTGTACTCTTCTAAAACCGCTTTAAAAGCAACTTTACGGGCGTTTTTATCAGGGTTACCAATTTTAGCCACATCATAAACCTTTTGGTAAGTAGCGTCGCTAACTCTTTTCTTTAAATCCAAATCGTTTATCTCGTGGCAGTATTCGCGTTTAGCTTTATTACCTGCTTTTATAGCGAATTCCTTAATGGCTTTAATGTGCCCTTTTATCGCTTCATGTCCAAATTTAATAGCTTCCAGCATTTCTGCTTCGCTTATTTCGCTCATCTCACCTTCTACCATCAAAATATCAGTAGCCGATGCGGCAATAATCATATCGATAGTTGATTTTTCTAAATCCAACAAATCAGGATTTAAAACCAATTTACCGTCAATTTTCCCTACACGTACTTCAGAGATTGGTCCGTTAAACGGAATATCCGATACAGCCACAGCGGCAGAGGCAGCAAGACCTACCAACGCATCTGGCATGGTTTTTTTATCGGAAGAAATAAGGTTAATCATTAACTGAATATCCGCATGGTAATCTTCAGGGAATAAAGGGCGCATAGCGCGGTCAACGATACGGCTTATCAACACTTCGTAATCAGATAATTTAGCTTCTCTTCTAAAGAAAGAGCCCGGTATACGACCTGCGGCAGCATATTTCTCTTGATAATCTACCGTTAAGGGTAAAAAGTCTACGCCTTCTTTAGCTTCTTTAGATGATACTACGGTAGCCAGTAGCATGGTATCACCTATTTTTAATACTACAGCTCCATCAGCTTGTTTGGCAAGTTTGCCTGTTTCCAGTGTTGCAATTCGTCCGTCTCCTAAATCGAACGAATGCGTTGTTCCTAATTGTGACATTTGTTTTTGTGTTTTGTGTTTCGGCCTTTCCGAAACGGGTTTATATTTATTTACTTTTAATTTATTCGTTTTTTAATATGTTTTTATTTGAACTCATGTATTCGCTTCGCTCGGCTCTCTTTTAAATACAAAAGGCATTCGAGGTATCCCGAATGCCTTTTGTTAAATTTATATTCCGTTCATTATTTACGGAGATCAAGGGTTTTAATCAAAGCCCTGTATTTTTCTAATTCATGACGTTTTAGGTAATCAAGCAAAGAACGGCGTTTACCTACCAAGTTTAGCAGAGAACGTTGTGTGCCAAAATCTTTTTTATGGGTAGCTAAATGAGCGCTTAAATGTCCGATACGGTGTGTAAATAGGGCAATCTGAGACTCAGCAGACCCTGTGTTCTTTTCTGAACCACCATGCTTTTTAAAAATTTCTTTCTTTACTTCTGTTGATAAATACATCTTATTCTTTTTTTAAGGACTGCAAATATAAGGCTTTTTTTATAAATGCAAACTTTTTTGTTGTTTTTGGTCAAGATTTAAGCCTCACGTAACATACATATTAAACAAGTTTCCAGTCAACAGGGGGTTGCCCCTGTTGTTTTAATAACTCGTTGGTTTTAGAAAAATGCTTGCATTTAAAAAACCCCCCTCTTGCTAATGGAGACGGGTGTGGCGCCATAAGCACATGATGTTTTTGCGCGTCAATTAAAGCTCCTTTTTGTTTAGCATAATTACCCCAAAGCAAAAACACCAGTCCGATTTTTTCATCAGACAGTTTTTTAATAACGGCATCGGTAAAAGTTTCCCAGCCTTTGTTTTGATGGGAGCCGGCCTGATTTTCTCTTACGGTAAGCGTGGCATTTAAAAGCAACACCCCCTGTTTTGCCCAGGGAGTTAAATTGCCGGTTGGCGGAACTTCTATCCCAACATCGTCTTTTATTTCTTTAAAAATGTTAATTAATGAAGGCGGTGCTTTTACACCATCGGGTACCGAAAAGCAAAGCCCGTGCGCTTGTCCAAATCCATGATAGGGGTCTTGCCCCAATATAACCACCTTAACCTCATCAAAAGGAGTAAGGTTAAACGCATTGAAAATTAAATTACCGGGAGGAAATATTCGATATTGAGTCTTTTCTAATGTTAAGAAATCTTTAAGTTTTAGAAAATAATCCTTTTTAAACTCCTCGGCTAAAACATGTAACCAGCTTTCTTCTATCTGTGGAGATTTTTCTTGCATAAATCAGTAATAAAAATTTGTAGTTTTCAATAATAGCTATATTTTTGTTCAATCATTTTTAAAAATCAAACGCCATGAAAAAGTCTTTAATCGCTACCCTACTTGTTGTTGCAGCTGTAATATCTATTTCTTCTTGCAGAAGTAAACATGGCACCTGTGCCGCATATAGCCAAGCTCCCGTAAAAAAGGTGGCTACGCATATTTAATTTATGACCCCTCTTAAGGGTAAATAAACTCTATTACTTGCTTCAAATCGGGGTGTAAGCTTTTTGAGACGGGGCAGGTATGAGCGGCGTTTTCCAGTATTTTTCTTTCTTTCTCTTCGTATTGTTTAGGAAAAATAATTTTAACGTGTACTTCTCCCACCCTTCTCGGATTTGATTCCATCACTTTTATAACTTCCGCTTTGGTGCCGTCTATGTTTCTGCTAACGCCGTCTCTTTTTGCTATAATAGCCATCGTGGTTAATATGCAGGTTGCCAAAGAGGTTGCCAACAAATCGGTTGGCGAAAAAGCGGCCCCTTCTCCCTGATTATCTTTGGGCGCGTCGGTTGCAATTATTATGCCAGACTGTATGTGTTTTGCCTGCGTATGTAAATTTCCCGTGTATGTTATTTCCGCTGTATTTGCCATAATTCTGTTTTTCATCAAAAGTAACAATTAGGTATTATTATTGTACATTTGTTCCTCCTAAAAAATGCGAATTCCTTTTAAAATAATTGCACTTATCGTTTGCGTTATTTTTTGCGAAACTCTTTTTGCGCAAAGCGCGCAACAGGCTTTAGACCAAGGGAAAGACGTAAACGTACTTTTTAGAAACGAAGCTACGGGCGGTGTTTATATGCACTCGCGTGGTTTTGGCGCTATTTATCGCAGGTATTGGCACGTTACCGGCAAACTAAAAAGATTGATAGAATTTGAAGGGCTAAATATGCGTCATCCAAAGCAAATGGCTATAAAAAATGACGGTGGAGGAAAAAGTTATGATTACGGCAAATTAAACGCGCTGCTTTTTATACGTGGAGGGTTTGGGTTTCAACGCACTTTATATGAACGTGCCGACCGCAAAAGTATTGAAGTGCGTATGCTATATTCTATTGGCGCCACTATTTGCTTTGCAAAGCCTGTTTACTTACAAGTAGATTCTTCTCAGGGGGGCAATGCTACTGTTTTGGATGTACCCTACAGCACTTCTATAAATCAAAACAACATAGTAGGCAGGTCGCCCGTATTTGAGGGCATTCAAAACATGAAAGTGTATCCCGGCGTGTACGGTAAATTAGGTTTCAGTTTTGAATACGGAGACAGAAGCAATTCTATAAAAGCGATTGAACTGGGTTCTGTTATTGATTGTTTCCCCAGTGCCATACCTATCATGGCTTATAACAAAGCGGAGAATTTTTTTGTAACGCTATATGTCGCTTTTCATTTTGGTAAACGCTGGTTTTAATTTGTAATGGATACTACACAAGATTCGAATACTGTTGTCGTTAAAGAAAGGCTGCGCAAACCTGATTGGCTACGCGTTAAACTCCCTACCGGCAAGGAATATATTAAAGTCCGCAACATGGTAGATAAGCACAAGCTGCACACCATTTGCCAAAGTGGTAACTGCCCTAACATGGGCGAATGCTGGGGCGCAGGCACAGCTACCTTTATGATACTGGGTAATATCTGTACCCGTTCTTGTGGTTTTTGTTCTGTATTTACAGGCAGACCTTTGCCTGCAGATTGGGATGAACCCATGCGTGTAGCGAATTCGGTAAAGCTGATGAACGTTAAACACTGCGTAATTACGTCGGTTGACAGAGATGATTTAAAAGACGGCGGTTCTATTATATGGGCGGAAACTATTAAAGCGATAAGAAAGGAAAGTCCGGCTACAAAGTTTGAAACGCTTATACCTGATTTTATGGGCAAGTGGGAAAACCTGCAACGTGTGATAGATGTTAAGCCCGACATTATTTCTCATAACATAGAAACCGTAAAACGATTAACCCCGCAAGTGCGCATACAAGCCAAATACGAACGTAGTTTGGAAGTTTTAAAACGTGTGAAAGAAGCCGGTATTCGTACCAAATCAGGTATTATGGTTGGTTTGGGTGAGAAAGAAGAAGAAGTATTAGAAGCCTTAGATGATTTGCGCAGTGTAAATTGCGATGTAGTTACCATAGGTCAATACTTGCAACCTACTCCCAAAAACTTACCGGTAGCGGAATTTGTACATCCTGATCAGTTTGAAAGATACCGCCAAGCAGCCCTTGCCAAAGGCTTTATGTATGTAGAAAGCGGTCCCTTAGTGCGTTCATCCTATCACGCAGAAAAACACGTATTGTAATTTATGCCTTATACCCTCATCAACGGAAAAGAAGTATCGGAGAAAGTACTTGAACAAATCAAACAAGAAGTTGTTCAATTAAAGCAAGCAGGTAAAAAAACGCCTCATTTAGCAGCTGTATTGGTGGGAGATAATCCGGCAAGTATGGCTTATGTGAATTCTAAAATAAAAACCTGCGAAAGAGTTGGCATTACTTCCTCCCTTATAAAGTTTGAAACGGATGTTACCGAACAAACACTTTTAACGAAGCTCGAAGAATTAAATAACAACGCTGATATAGATGGCTACATTGTCCAGTTGCCTTTACCCAAGCACATCTCTGAACAAAAAATAATTGAATCCATAAAACCAAATAAAGATGTAGATGGCTTTCATCCGGTAAATGTGGGCAAGCTTGTTTTAAATTTACCAACTTATATTAGTGCTACGCCTTATGGTATTATTCAATTATTAGAATATTATAAAATTCCAACACAGGGCAAGCATTGTGTGGTTATTGGCAGAAGCAACATTGTAGGTTCGCCCATGAGTATATTAATGGCTAAGAATACGCAATATGCCAATTGCACCGTAACCCTTTGCCACAGCAAGACAGAGAACATAAAACAATACACGCTGGCTGCCGATATTATTATTGCCGCTATTGGCAAACCCAATTTTGTTACAGCCGATATGGTAAAGCAAGGCGCTACCGTTATAGATGTGGGCATTAACCGCATAGCCAGCCCCGATACCAAAAGCGGATATAAATTAGTGGGCGATGTAGCCTTTGATGAGGTAGCCCAAAAATGCGCTTATATAACGCCTGTGCCTGGTGGTGTTGGTTTAATGACCATTGCCTCGCTTCTTAAAAACACGTTGCTGGCTGCCAAGAAAGAGATTTATAAATAACACCGCATATTCTTATTTGTGCGTTCTCGCCCGGAAGACAACTACCTAAACTATCCGGCTCAATACCCTAAAGGTTTAGGTAAAGGATAAAAAACTTTTATTTTATCACTTTCTTTTTGTTTATCTTTTCTTTTGTCTTGAAACATTCAGACAGCTTGAAATCTTTAGCTTCGCTTGCTTGAATTTCTATTTTAATCTTAAGAGGTCGAAGGGCGGGAGTGTGAATGAGGTAGCGCGCTATATTGAAGGAATTTTGTTTTATATTTGTATAGCTTGAAAAAACACAGATAAATGAATTATGAGATACATTACTCCTGAAGAAGAAGATAATATGGATGCTGAATCACTAGCAAAGAAAATGATTGAAGAATCAGACCTTCCCAAAGAATTTCCTTATAAAACTATTGAAGAAATACATGACGCTGTAAAAAATAAACTTTTAAATATACGAGCCCATTATAACTATGAAAAACTAAAGGAGTACGGCAACAAAGCAGAAATAAAATCACATAATTTCTGGATGTTTGTTCCTTTTATAATTGCTCTTACATTAATAATTTTATCCCTTTATTTAAGTAATTATTATCTTCTTTTTGGAATTTTATTTTCGATAGCAGGTTTTTTTCTTTCAAGCCCCTATATTAAAAGTAGAGAATTGCTTTATGTAGTTAGTTTTGGGCTTTTTGTTTATTTTATTTACAAATCAAACTTAGTTGGCTATACATTAAGTGGTTCGTTTTTATTTTCACTTTGGGCAACAATGACAGCTCGCGGAATATTTGAACAAGCTATGATAAGGGTTGCAATGACATCTACAATTGCTTTTAATTTCTTTTTAAGAAGTGAAACAATAATTGTTTACGACAAGCAAGCAGACAAATTCTACTAAAAAAATAAATTAAGCAATATTATATTATTCTAAAATGATAGACGATCAATACAAGCACTTAATAGATAGCTATATGAGATCAGCTATTTCTATAAAAAATACCGGCTTAATAATGCCTAATGAAGATTTTGAAAAACATATACAAAAAATAAAAAATTTAAAGCTTGACAAACATATTCCCTCAGACGAAGTTCATGAATATATTAAACAAACCTTAATTCAATATAAATGCTCGGTTGATTCAATAAAAGAATTTTTTAGATGGTCTTTATTATAAAAGTTGTTTTGCGTTATGGGATTATCATACTAATTTTACTAATCTACTAATCAATTATTTATAAAATATTTAGATTTATAGGGGATACTATGGGGTACACCTTAATGCCTTAAGTTATCTTGTAGCGTCCTAAAAACAACATGAAATCTGTAAGATTTTTAAATTGTCACATAATATTTAACAAAATGATTTAATCAATTTTGTCTTATAATAAAACTAAAAAATAGCGAACAACATTATGCATTAACAAAAAATTAGTTAAAAATGATAATTATCAGCTTATGTAGAGTTCCTCAATGTTAATTTATTGCAAAATGAAGTTTATTTAACACTAATAAATTAACGATTATTTGACTCTAAATTACTTTTGAAGTTTTAATCCAACCGCTGTTAAATTACAAAAGACATAGGATAACTTACATTAAACAAAACTCATTATGAAAATAAATGTTTGCTCCGAAACCAAATTACTGAATATGCATGGGGAAGGCGTGGATACATCTTTTTTAAATTGTATTGACCTTCTAAAGGAAAACAAGGAAGTAGAAGTATTAGTTAATAGCGAAGGGGTTGGTGACGTTATGCATAGTCACACTTACGGTCCTTATTATTTTTTGCGTGGATTAAAATACAAGGGAAAGCGAATATTTACAGCCCATGTAATACCAGATTCAGCAAAAGGAACTTTTCCAGCCTCGAAGTTGCTTATGCCTTTTTTTAAGTGGTATTTAAAGAAGGTTTATTCATATGCTGATGTTTGTATTGCCATTAGCCCAATGGTAGAAGAAGCAATCAGAAAACTGGGCGTTAAGACCAAAATAGTAAGAATAGATAATCCGCTATTACTTGAAATGTGGAAACGTACTCCTGAACTTCGAAGAAAAGGTAGGGAGATTCTGGGGCTTAAAGAGAATGAATTTTGTGTTTTAGGTGTTGGACAATTAGAAAACCGAAAAGGATGCGAAGATTTTATCAATATAGGAAAGCAACTTCCGGAAGCACAATTTCGTTGGGTTGGAGGAAGACCTTGGAAGTATTTTACAGATGGCTATAGGTCGATAGACAAACAAATTGCTGATGCCCCTTCAAACATCAAGTTTGCAGGAATGTTTTCATTACCTGAAATGCCTAGTTTATATGCCGCTGCTGATTTATTTATATTTACCTCCTATCAGGAAAATTGCCCTTTAGCGCCCATTGAAGCAGCAGCTTCAGGAATGCCAGTTATTTATCGCGACTTACAGGAGTATAAATTACTTTATAAGAATAATTATTTGAAAGCTAAAGATAACGAAGCATTCGCTAAGCAGATTAAAAAACTAATGACCGATAAAGAAGAGTATAAAATTGGATTAGAAATTTCTAAGCAATTAATCTCTCAATTTGATAAAAACGAAATCTCCAAACAATTAATTTCTCTTTATAAAACTCTAGAGGAAAATAAGTTTGCCTTCCAATTAAATTAATTTTTTAGGCATTAAACTAAATCTAAGTATCATTTGGGTAGAACGCTTTATTGCCTGATTATTATTTTCTTATTTACAATCATGCATTGTAGCCTTTATGCACAGAAAGCAAGCAATGATACATTAAAAGCATTACCCGATAAAAACACTCAATTAGACATAGCAGATTGCTTTAGGTATATTACAAAGAAAACTACATTCAGTAAGAGGGATTCAGTAAAAACAAAATCGTTAGGTCCATTTTATACTCCAATTCTTTATCCCGGATATGCCCTTGTAACTGGTTATCTGGTTGGTTTTGCAAATAATATCTCATTTTATACTCACCACGAACCTGATGCAAAAATATCATCCATTTTAATAGATGACATTTACACACAATATAAACAATATATAAATATTGTGCGTTCAAACATTTGGCTCAATCATGAAAAATTTAATTTATTGGGTGATTGGCGGTATTACAAATTTCCCACAAATACTTTTGGAATAGGAAGTTCAACCACTTTAGCAGATAAAGACCCTGTTGATTTCTCATATTTAAGAATTAATGAAATAGTCATGAGAAATATCGTTAAGAGCTTTTCAGCTGGAATTGGATATAGCTTAGATTATCATTGGGACATAACTGAATCTAAAACCTCACCCAATCTTATTACCGATTTGGATAAATATGGTTTAATAAATAAATCTACCTCATCGGGAATAACTTTTAATTTTCAATATGATAACCGATTAAATTCTAATAATACAAGTAATGGCACTTATGCCAATCTTCAAATACGAGATAATATAAAAGCATTAGGTAGTAATACGAATTGGCAATCTGCAACGCTTGATTTCAGACATTATATTAGGGCTTCAAAAAAATCCGGTAATGTATTAGCTCTATGGAGTTATGATTGCTTTACCTTTTTCGGTCAGCCTCCTTATTTTGATTTACCCAGTACGGGCTGGGATACATACAATAATACGGCTAGAGAATATGTAGAAGGTAGATTTCGTGGAAAGGATTTATTGTATGCAGAAGCTGAATATCGCTTTCGAGTTACCAAAAATGGTTTATTTGGTGGCGTTATATTTTCTAATGCATCAAGCATTACGGAGTTATCAAGTAATAGATTTGAAAAGGTAAACTATGGGACAGGTCTTGGACTTAGAGTAAAAATGAATAAGAAGTCAAATTCCAATTTGTGTATTGATTACGGTGTCGGAACAGGAAATGCTAAAGGTTTTTCATTTAATATAAATGAAGTTTTCTAAATAATGGAATTACTCCAAATCACAATCTATAAGAAATAAATTATTCTGCTTTTTTATTCATTCTAGCGCGTTTTCTAAAATACCTTACTGAAAATATTATAAGTATAATTGAAAAAGATATTAGAATTATAATTTTTACATTCTCAATTTTATTTTCGCTATCACTCCAATACGGACCAAGTATTCTGCCAATTATTACACAAGTTGAACTCCATAGTGCAGCAGAAATAATTGCAATAGGCAAAAATACTTTGGGCTTAATTTGCAGAAATCCCGTTACTACTGAAGTATAGCCTCTTATAAATGGAGTTAACCGTCCAATAAAGATTGCCCATATTCCGCCTTTTGTTATTCGCGCATTGATTCTATTGATTGTTTTTTCAGATATTGGCAACCATCGTGGTTTATGTTGGAGAATATATCTGCCAAAAAAATAAAAAATTATATAAAGTATATTTGTACCGATAAAATCTGCCAACATAGCTATCATAATTACAAAAGGAAGATATAAAACCCCTTTAAATGTTAGATAACCGGAGAATACAAGTACCAATTCATTTGGGACAGGGTTGGGGATACCTATTTCTTGTATAAAAACAAGAAAAAAAATAGCTAAATATCCATAGTTTGTTATAAAAATAATTACCTCAGGAGGCATAGTATACAATATTTTAGAAGCAATTTAATATTAATTAACTAAATAAAAATAATAAATGCTGGTATATTGCAAATGTAGATAGAAAGCATTCAATTCCTAGTTATAGCATACAAACTAAATGAAGGTGAATAGGTACTTCTTGATGTTATTTTTGTGTGGTACATTCCTGTTACCTTCTTTAGGATTTACACCAGTTAATGGTAAAGAGCAAAGAAGAGAATCTCCAAAACCCACTGGTATACAAAATATTTTGTTTTATATCCAACGTTCTATAAATATTAGTACCCTAAACTACACTCTAAATGTTGATGAAAAAGGAGAGTTAAATATTACTGACCCTATTAAAATTTATTGGAAAAATTATGCAAGTGATGGTAGTGAACAGCCCTTGAATTATATCCAAAGAAAATATGCTTATGGTTTAGAAGTAAAAATGATTGATAAGGATAAGAAATCATTTTGCTTCAATTTTGTTTCCTACAAAAAGAAAAAGATATATTTAATTAAATCCCCAGTCGATAATAAATATTACTCTTATTGTGAGATTAATAATAAAATGAGCATCCTAGAGAAAATATTTATCCAAATTGAAGGGGGGACTTTTTGGTTTCCAAAAATAAAATATATCGAAATTAGCGGGAAAGATTTTTCAATGAAAGAAGATGTACTGGAAAAAATAATCCCTTGAATTTATTTACAAATAAAGAATTAAATGTTAATGGTTTAGAATTTTAGCGTAGAATGTACCCTTTTTAATCCATTACTTTAAAAGTGCTACCCTCTCTTATCAAGTAGTCTACCATTAATTTAATTTTTTCGGGCAAAACAGGTGTTTTATCTTCTTTAAACTTGTAATGTATAAAAGTTGATTCCATTACAGACACATCACGTTCAAAATAATAGATTAAAGATTCATTATTAGTACGAAACCATTTTTCGTAATACTTCTCAATAGATTCTAGTCTTTTTAAAAATATAAATAAGCCTTCTGATTTAATTAAAAATATTTTCATAATTATTTGTAATGGGTTACACGATTAGATTTTTTTACTTGCCTGCATACATTACTTCTTTTTATACTAAAGTATCTATAAATTGTGAATTTCTATTTTTTTAATTACCCTGTATAGGTGGATTAGTTAAGTTAGGGTCTTCCGCTTCTTTCTGCTTTTTAAATTCAAGCTTGCCGAATTTGTAAGTAAAGTTAATTCCAAATGAACGGTAAGGTAATTCACGTAGCGTATATAAAGTAAAATCGGTTCCGGTAAGTTCTGTTTTCTGATTTACATACTTATTAAATGGATTGGTTGCAGTTAGAGCAATGCTACCTTTCTTATGAAATAATTGCAACCTGATAGCAATATTGTAAGTTAAAAAAGCAGGGAGTTTGCCTTGCACTGTAATTCTTTGTGAATTATAATTACCAAACAACTCCATAGCAAGCGTATTTAATAATTGAAAGGATGCGTTTAAATTAGCTCTATAATTAAACCCACTTATATTACTGTTAGGAACAAGGTAATTGGTAATATATCTTTGGAATCCTGAAACGTTAGAACGAATATTTATTTTTTTATTAATAGGAACAGAAGCAAAAATATTCATCCCGTAATTATTTTCCCTGCCAATATTTTCACGTTTACTTACCGCAACATTTGTATAGGTTGAATCTCCTACCTGATAAGTAGGATAATAGGTAGTATAGGATTGTATATCTTGTAAATTACCCCTAAAGAATAAGGCAATGTTAATATTTGCTCCTTTTTCAAAAGCCTTGTTATATCCCAATTCAACGTTGTTAGCAATCTCAGGCATTAAGTTGGGATTTCCTGTAGTTATGTTCTTGGGGTCGCTAACATTTTGGAATGGATTTAAATCTCCATAATCAGGTCTTTGTATACGATGTGTGTAGCTTATTTTGAACGTATTATGATTTTTAAAAGCATGAGAAATTATTCCTGAGGGAATAAAGCTGTTATAAGGTTGGATGTTTACAGCACTTACATTTGAAAAACTGGCATTCGTTTGTGTATATTCATAACGACAACCTGCTTTTACATCTAAATAATTGAATAGTTTAAATGTAAGTGATATGTAATAAGCATAAATGTTTCTCTTGTAATTTAATGAAGAGGACTGCGAAGAACTATAACTATAATTATCCGATGGTGGATTTAATAAAAACACATCTGATGTATTGTTTAATTGCCTTAATACAGTTTTTGCCCCTGTCTCAAAAATTATATCCTTAGCTAATGGTTGAGTATAACTAATAGATATATTGGTTTGTCTATCTGTACCTTGACTTTTTCCATAAGAACCATTAAAAACAGAGTCAGGTGTAATGTAACTTTGTTGTTGGGAGTAATAAGAATAATTATTTGCATTAGAAGCCGAATACAGAATATCTAACTCCTGACCTTCCTTATTAAACGTCTTTTTATAATTCAGATTCCAATCATATACCTGTGAATTAAAATTACTACTGGAATTAACAAGGTTCTCAATATTGGAAAGGGTATTGCCTGATGAAGCATCTTGTAAAATAGTATAGCGGTCTAATGAGCCGACTGTATTATTCCCAAAATTATTATAGCTAAATGCTGCTGTTATATTATTCTTTGGTGTAATTGCCCAATCAATACTCGCCCCTGTTTGAAATCCTCTTCGGGTAAAATCACTTGTCCCGTTTTGATTCAGTTGCGTATTTTGCATTAAAGTTGGGTCTTGTGAAGCTCGGTTCATACTATTTATTGTAGTTGTGTTTATTTGCCCATTTCCACTAAAGAAAGTATTTGCTCCAAATTTGCCTTTACGGGCACTCAGATTAAAAGAACCGTTTTCTAAACGGGTACCTCCTGTTAAAGCTACATTACCATTTATACCTTGTGCGGTAACCTTCTTTAAAATGATATTAATAATGCCACCTGTTCCTTCTGCATCATATCTTGCACCCGGACTTGTTATAACTTCTATACTTTGTATCTGACTGGCAGGTATTGATTGTAATACATCCGTTAAATTATTACCAAAGACGCTGGAAGGTTTACCATTAATCAGAAAGCGGATGTTCGTATTGCCCTGTATATCCACATTGCCATCTACATCAACAGATACCTGTGGTACTTTCTTTAGTAAATCAGTAGCTACACCACCTTGAGAAGTTAAGTCTCTCTCAGCATTGTAAACGATTTTATCAATCTTGCTTTCGATGATGCTTTTTTCACCTTCAACAACAACTTCTTTCAAGGTTGTTTGCTGGTTAATTAATTTAATATTGCCTAAAGAAATACTGGAATTGGTTTTATCAATTATTATATCTGTTTTTGTTCCTGTTTTATATCCAACAAAGTAAATGAGCATTTTATACTTGCCATCCCTAATACCATTAAGATTAAATACACCTTTATCATCGGTAGTAGTACCATTAACCACCTTGTTTTCTTCCTGCAATAGTAAACTAATTGTTGCATACTCTACCCCCTTGCCGGTAAGAGAATCTATAATCCTTCCGCTTATTTTACCACTTGCTTTGCTATCGGGCTGTTGTGCGTATATAAAACAATCTAATAGAAGGAATAGAATAATAAGTAGTTTTTTCTTACTAACATTAATTTGTGATAAAAAGAAAATGGGTGAGGGCATTCTAAATCTACTGTTTTGAAGGCGGCAAATATATAGGTAGATTTATAAAGCAAAGAATAACACTTCTTAAGAAATGATAAATAAGCGATTTAAGTAATGGGGTTACTTTATAAAAGTTGAAACAAACGAGGGCGTTTTAAGCCCGGTAAAGTAAAACTCGACTTTTCGTCAGGTGTCGTTTTTTTGTTTTTCTAAAAAGGCTGTAAGCTATGATAGAAAAAGGGTTTGACACTTTTTTAGCAATTGGCTTGCGGAAAACGTTTTCCTATGAGGGAGGGTGTTACTCCCCCCCCTTCCTTAAAAAGCATATAAATTTTATCATTTTTGATAAAGATATTCTTAGTTCAATATTGAAGCAATTTTAGGGGGGGTAGTAAAGAAAAAAATGGAACCTTTGTCAGGTCCTTTTTTGTAAATGTTAAAATATCTCTGCACGCATAGATGGATATAGCACACAGCTTTTTTTTAACATTTCGTTTCGTCCGCGAATGCGGACTTGTGGTAGGGTGTTACTATACAGCCTACCACAACACCTTTACTTTACTACCTATGTTTTATTCTGTCATCTCAAAAAAAACCTTGGCTTTATTGAAAACAGGGAATGGCTGCCGATAAATATTTCATCTTAAATGCAACGCATTAATACCTCTTGCTTAATAAATACTATTAATAACCTCTTACCCGTCAAAAGACAAATAATGCAACTGAGGGCTTCTAAATCGATTTCTTTACTCTGGTTTTTTAGTTTTGAAAACGAGTTCTATTTTCAGTTTTTGACTCTCGAAAAAGTAGCTTATGTTTCAACTTTTTTTGAAAAATAAATTCTTGGTGTTACAAAGAATCAATTTAAGATAATGAATTATTATAAAGTGTATAATCTTAATTCTATCCGGTTAGTATAAATCCTAATTCGTGCCTCATGATGATTGATCCCTATAATGGTAGGAGATAATGAAGCTGATAAACAAACTAATTCTATTAGGAGCTAATTTTTAGATGATGCTTTTATTTTCTATTTTTTCTTTTTTACTTGGTTTAATTTGGGCAGTTGCACCCTTACTCGTTTTCCTTTCAGTCGCTTTTACCAAGTTAACCCCTTCTTATTTATTTCGTTTCAGGTTTGCCGCTTCGCCGGCATTTCCTTTCACTTCATTTGCATGGCGAAGAGCTTAACACGGTAAAGAGCAAAAAGCTTGCAGAGAACCTTTAAAACAAATTTGTATTTAAGTTTTTTGAAATTTGTTTTAAAGCACTCTGTTTATAGCTTTTTAAACTCGCTCCGGCTACCGCAGAGTTACCGCTTGGTTTAGTTGTTTAGTAGCCATCTTAAGCCGATGGCTATTTCAGGATGGCATTTATTCATCATCTGTTTTTTTTGTTTTCTATCTCGTTTAAACCATTCGCCTTTGCAAAGGTACAAGGCTAAAAAAGAACTTTCGCGGCATACGCCCTTACAAGGAATTGTCTGCGGGCTATTCCACGTTTCTTTTTTTGCCTTGTATGATCCTTTGGCACAGCGAGATGGAAAAACTCAAAAGAGGCAAAAAAAAGATGATGAAAAATAGAACTTTAAATAACACAGCAAACGAGCCTAAATCGGCAAGTATGTCAAGTTTAGCTACGGAGCAGTTTATAAACAGCAACGATTCAGTTATGAACCTTATCCCAAGAGAAGGGTTATACAATAAAAGTATAAATCAATTATGCGAGCTTCTTAAAATATCAAAGAAGGAGTATAAACACTATGCTTTTTCAAAAGAGCAATTAGTAGAGTTTTTATTAACCCCTAAAGATTAAACCATATGCAAACCATCCAAATTAATAAGAAAGTGTTTGAAGTAGATTTTCAGGCTTATGTGCAATATACTATTGCTAAAAACAACATTGTAGATAAAACCCTAAAGCCACAACAGCTAAGGTTCTTAGCTTATCCCTTTATAACCTCTGTCTTTTGGGCGAAGCGCAAAGGTAAACGGGTAGCTAAAAAGAACGTGTACTTATACTATAGTATCAAGCAAAAGCAATTTGTTTTAAACCTAAACTATTAATCAATCTTAAACTAATACGCATGAAAAAGAATATAGAAATACAGGAAAAGGTAATGGATAAAATCATAGCTAAAATAGAAGCGGGTAAATTCACTTGGCAAAAGCCTTGGAAGAATGGCATCTTGCCTATGAATTACCACAGTAAGAAACCCTATCAGGGTATTAACTTCTTATTTACGTTTGCTGCCGACTTTGAAAGCCCCTTTTATTTAACCTATAATCAAGTGAAGGAGTTAAAAGGTTTTATAAAGAAAGATTCCGAAGGAACGCCGATTATATTTTACAAGCAGCTTGAAAAAACAAATAACGTTGAAGGGACAGGCAAAGAGGTAGGAACAGATAAAAGGGATTTTATACCCTTGCTTAAAACCTTTACTGTCTTTAATGAAAATCAGATTGAAGGCATAACATTTAAGAAGCCTGAATTAAATGAGCTTAAAAGCAGTAAAGATTTAGAAACAGTTTTAAGTGCTTTGCAAAACAAACCACAGATAAAACACACCTTAGTAGAGAAGGGAGCAACTTACCAACCTTTGACAGATATAATAACCATGCCGTTAAAAGGGCAGTTTAACACGGAAGGAGAATATTACAGCACCTTATTGCATGAACTGATACACAGCACAGGAGCAGCTAATAGGTTAAACAGGGAAGGAATAACCAAGTTTGATAAAGTAAAAGGAGATACTACCTACAGCTTTGAAGAATTGATTGCAGAAATAGGAGCGAGTTATTTATTAGCCATGTTTGACATCAATACGGAAAGAACGGATAACAATAATGCTGCCTATCTGAAAGGATGGTTAAAGCCATTTAAAGAAGATAAAACCTTTTTGTTTAAAGCAGCTAAAGAAGCACAGAAGGCAGTAAACTTTATTTTACAAATAAAAGAAGAATAAAAGCAAGCCCCCCCGCCCCTCTCTTCTGCGCTTCGCTCCGAAGAGGGGGAGCAGGTAGGAGGCATAGGGAAGCATTTTAAGTAGGAATCACCCGAACCTGACACCCAGACCTATTCCCATGAAAAAAGCCTTGTACTACTACAAGGCTTATGGTTGTTGAGCTTGCCGAAACATGCTTCGTTAATCTATCCCTAGTAACCATCCTCATGGTTATGTCCGTTTCAATTAACCCTTTAGAAGGCATTACTACCTATATCATATACTTAGTGTTTCTAATTTGAACTTATTGAAATGTTTTTTACTAAGTCTAAAATCTCTTCGAGGTTATATAGTAATTGACCGGCCCCTGTTCTATACCAAGCTAATTTATTTTTATTTATCCATCTGATTAGGGTAGACAGAGAAATTCTCAAAAGTTTCATGGCTTCATTTCGAGTAATAGGTTTGTTATCTTTTGGATTAATCATGTACAATTAAACCTATTAAAAACTATAATTAATTCAAGTTGCTAGTTAGTTAGTCTAAGAAGCTATTTTATAGCCTGCAAACCCAAGGTATGGTTATTTGAAGGGCAGGATAAAACCGGAAGATATAGCGAAAAAAGCCTGGCAAGCGTATTGATACAGGCGCTTGCTAAAGCAAAAATAAGCAAGCCCGTAACCCTGCATTGGCTGCGCCACAGTTATGCCACCCATTTATTAGAGGCCGGTACCGACCTACGCTATATACAAGAGATATTAGGGCATAGCCGCAGCACCACTACCGAAATTTATACGCATGTAAGCAATAAAAGCATACAAAAAATAGCATCTCCTTTTGACGATTTATGAAAATAAGCCTATATTTGGAATACCGAATAAACTATAAAAACCATCCTTATCTTGCTAAAAAGGCGGGACAAGGACGAAAAAAGTAGTCCTATAAGGGAGTTAGCGGTAACTGCATTTGACAAACATTATGTATAACGACTCTTACGACACCTGTGCCGAGACATATGCAACTCTTAGGGTTTACTGCGACAACCAACACCCGAACGACTTAACAAAATTGTTTGGTATAAATCCGACTGAAATACAAGTTAAAGGACAATCGATAGAGCTTCGCAAAAATAAAAATCATGTTAGACATGGCTGGTTTTTAAGTTCTGAAGGACAAATAAATTCGAAAGACAGCAGACGGCATATTGATTACATCCTTGACAAAATACTTCCTGTTAAATCAAAATTAGACCTTCTTATTATTGAAGGCGCAAAAATTGACATTAGTTGTTTTTGGCAATCAAAAGGTGGACACGGCGGACCGACATTATCAAAGCAACAATTACAAAAACTTGTAGACCTTGGTGTTGACTTATGGTTTGACAATTATTAGTATGATTTAATGCAGCAACCGCTAACAACGGTTTGGCGGCAGTCGGGCGACGGTGGAAAACAAAAAGTGTTATCTTTATAAAAAGTTTATCGGTAAAGTTAGTTGGTGCTTCGTATCGCCCGACCGCCAAGCCGTAGAACGTTAGGGTTAAGGCGGTCGACATTTTAAAGTAGACAGCCGACCTCGAACAAAATAATTTATAACAAATTAAATCAATGACAATGACACCATATACACCGCCGACTTTTAGTGGAAACGCATATAACTGCCCACATTGTGATGCATATGCCAAACAAACTTGGTATGAAGCGCATTTTTTACAGAACAGTTGGACAAAAATTCCTCAACATTTCTTTGTTGTTTGCTCGCACTGTAACAATTATTCACTTTGGCATGTGAAGCAAATGATTTATCCTGATACAGCTGGTGCGCCTATTGCAAATAATGATTTGCCAGACGAGTTAAAGGTAGATTATAATGAAGCAAGAACAATTTTAAATAAATCACCAAGAGGCGCTACCGCATTATTACGACTTTGCATACAAAAATTATGTAAACATTTAGGTGAATCTGGTAACGACATAAATAAGGACATTGGTAATCTTGTTAAAAAAGGACTACCTGTAAAAGTTCAACAGTCTCTTGATATCGTTAGAGTAATTGGCAATGATGCTGTTCATCCCGGCCAAATGGACCTTACTGATGACGTGGAAACAGCGACAAAACTTTTTGTACTTATAAATTTAATTACAGAAGTAATGATAACTCAACCAAAAGAAGTTGACAAATTATTTAATTCCTTACCTTCAAATAAACTTGACGGAATAAAAAATCGTGACAAATAATTACTAATTCTCTGTAGACACGCGGATAGAGTTGAGTAGTGTTAGTAGCCGCCCTAAACCCTAACAACGGCTTGTTCGGCAGTCGGGCGACGGTGGAAAACAAAAAGTGTTATCTTTATAAAAAGTTTATCGGTTAAGTTGGTTGGTGCTTCGTATCGCCCGACCGCCAAGCCGTAGAACGTTAGCGGGCATTATTAAGCGACAATGGAAAACGAACAAATATTTAGGACAAAGACAGGTTATTGCCATATTCTTCCCGACAAAATTGTTTTGACGAGGGACGGAATAGTTGGTAATGTTTCGACTGTAACAGTTGGACATAATATTTCAAGAATATTGACAATATATGGTTTGTTTTCATGCTTGCTTTTCTATTGTTCGTACGACTCATATAATAGAGGACAAATCGCCCAGCCTATTGTTTTTGGACTTATTGGGTTGTATTTCGTTTATGGAATAATTAATAGTGTAAATAATTCGGCGACACCCATAATTGACAGAAGTAAAATTAAATCCGTGACGCTTAAAAAAGCAATTGTTGGTTTGACACGCTCTCGTTTTGAAGTATTCTTTGAAGATGAAAGTGGTAAAATAAAAAAGCGACTAATTATGTTGCCCGGTTCTTTATTTGACGGACAAAAGGAAACTGAAAAAGCACTCCAAATAATGTCCGACGCTAAATTAATAACGACCCGCTAACAACGGCTTGCTCGGCAGTCGGGCGACGGTGGAGAACAAAAAGTATTATCTTTATAAAAAGTTTTTCGGTTAAGTTGGTTGGTGCTTCGTATCGCCCGACCGCCAAGCCGCGGAACGTTAGGCGCAACTTTATGACAGCGACATTTGAAACAAATATCAAGACAAATAAAAGAACGCTGACAATTATTTTCTTGACTAGTTGGTTATTTTTTACAATAATCTATTTTATAAATAGGCAGGCAATTAATGGGACTGAATATATATTTGTCGTTGCCGGCATTGTTATTTGTTTATACCTTTTATGGATGTGCTTTGGCTCAATAAGACTTATTATTAATTCTGACAAATTAATCGTTGAAAAGAAAATATTTACTGTGACATATGTGCGTGAAACATATAATATTAAAAACATAGACAATATTTACAAGCGGACAAATGATAGTGCTAATACTTCATGGGACCACGGGTTAATTGTAGACAAGAATCCTGTAGTTATATATTTTGACTTTCATAAACAACAATGCAAAATTGGTGGGGGACTTGAAGCGTTTAATGCCGACCAAATAATTAGTGAAATTAAAGCAAGGAAAAAAAGCAGCGCCTAACAACGGCTTGCTCGACAGTCGGGCGACGGTGGGAGACAAAAAGTGTTATCTTTATAAAAAGTTTTTCGGTAAAGTTGGTTGGTGCTTCGTATCGCCCGACCGCCAAGCCGTGGAACGTTAGCTGCAAAACACTTGACATGATAATTAACACAGACTCTAATCCTATATTACGCGTTGACTTTTCAGAGGATAACGCTTGGAATAAAGTTAAGAACCTTGTAAAAGCTGGTTACGATGAAATTGGACTTGATGACAATATTGAATTTTATAGTAAGATAGAATTTAATAATGCGACCGCTGAGCAAATAATTTCAAGCTTATCAAAAGACAGAGAGTGGTGGTTCTTGCTAATTGCAGACAAAGAAACAATGACAAATTCGGAACATACTATTCTTTGTGTTGACCTTCGCGAAGAACTCGGAAGAACTTTTAGAGTAATCCCTCAACAAATTATTTGGGTTGAAAGTAATCTTTCAATTCTCAATATGGACTTTTCTGACTTTTATAGAGCGACTGATAGCGATGGCATTTTTAGAGGTTTCCCTGAAGGACCATTTTAGCTTAAGCGTTCAGCGGCTAACAACGGTTTGGGCGGCAGTCGGGCGACGGTGGAAAACAAAAAGTGTTATCTTTATAAAAAGTTTATCGGTAAAGTAAGTTGGTGCTTCGTATCGCCCGACCGCCAAGCCGTGGAACGTTAGGGGCAATTATAAAGGACGACAAACCAATTGACAATAAAAACAATAACATTCACAATTATTTTTTATCTGACAAATAATCTTTTATTTGGACAGACTTCTACATTTCATCTTGACTCAGTAAAATACGACAACAATTTGAATAATATTTTATTTAATAAAACAGACACTATGAAAAAACCAATTTACTTGGACTCTGGGTTACCGTATTATAATATGCCAATAAATAGTAATTGTTACACATCGGGGGACTTCGGTGAAGACACTTTAGTTTTTTGCGACTGTATAAAAAGAAACGATTCGATTTTTGTTGAAATAACAAACCCAACAGTTTGCTGTTACTACAAACTGACAATACAAATAGTCAAAGGACAATTTACTTCTTACTTCAATTGCTCTTATGACATTTCACCTGCTCAAGTTTATATGACACCAAATAAGCAAACTTTATTACTTAAAAATGTGGCAAACAATATTGAAGACAATATCGAAGGTTACATCTCCTTTGACGGTAAAGGAAAATATGCGGGTGTATCTTTTAATGCTTTGACAAGGAAAGAAAAGAATACGATGTATTTTGGTAAGGTCGCTGGTTATTTTAAATGCAAAATAAAATAACAGCCCCTAACAGCAAGCAATACCCAATGGCGGCGAAGTGCGTAAAGAAAATTTATTACTTTTATCAAACGTTATTGCAATGCGATAGGTGGTTGTTTCAAACCGCCACTGGGTTTGCTTGCCAACCGTTATGGTTAAGGCGGTCGACTCATCCTGCGGACACGTCGACCGAAAAACATTAGAATCACCAATGACAGACATAAGTGCAAAATTTAAGAGCGACCATTTTGACAAAGTAATGTACCTCTGCGGACTAATTGAGCAACTGGGGACAATGACCCATGTATTGTATACCGAAAAGGAAAAGTTAGAAGATCAAAAGAAAAATGCTAAAACCATAACAGAACACCCAACTCACAATTCAGTAGTAATGTCTGTTCCTTGGATTAATACTACACTTGAAGTAGCTCTAAAATCATCGATACTTTTTTTTCAATTTTCCGTACTAGAAGCTATTGTTGGAGTTCTATCTGACCTTACTATTCAAATTAATAACAAAGTACATTTTGAGCCTAAAGTATTATTGACACAGGCTGAAGTCGACTTTATTACAGAGACTTCAACATTTTACGACCCTCAAAAAAACGAAACAATTCAGCGGCCAGCTTTTAAAAGACTCGAGGACAAAATTGTGCAAGTGCCTTTTCTCTTTGCCAAAATGATGGGAACTGAATTCAAACTCCCAAAAGATGATGGACATTGGGAGAAATTTAAAGATTTAAAAAAAAATCGAGATGGACTAACTCATCCAAAACCGGAGAGACTTCGTGTACATGACAAACAAATATTTGACGGAAGTGCAGTTATATATTGGTTGACTGAAAATTATTTTACATTAATTCAAAAGACACTTTATGAAAACGAGACGGTTCCATACAAACATCTTGAATGTAGTACAATGCGACTTGTTGCGACAAGTTATCATGCTACATTAAAACAATACAACATGGACTTATATCTTGCAAAACATCAATTAGTATTTCCTGAACAACAACAATCCTAAATCACAGCAGACAGGTGTACAGCATTGTTTAGTGTTTGTAACTGCCCTCAACCATAACAGCAAGCAATACCCAATGGCGTGTGACCACTAAATCGAAACATTTTTTTCTTATATTTACATTATGCAAGCCGACACATTGTACTTTCAAAACGCCACTGGGTTTGCTTGCAAAACGTTAGGTGTAACCTTTGACAAAATAATAGACATGTATCAAAAATTCAAACTATTAATTCCAGTCGTTGTTATGACGACCTTATCGTTGTGGACATTTGCGACTTCTTTTGGTGGCGACTTTACATTGACAATTGAACATTACTGCGGACTTGCTGCTGTTGCGCTTTGTATAATTTCATTCTTTGTCCTTAGACGTTTTTATAAGTTTGTCTTTGGAGCAACATTAATATTAGGTCTACTTAACCTTATTAATTTTACACCTGGACACTCAACGACATCATTTTACATTAATAGTCTTAGTATAAGCTTTCAACCAGTTTCTTTTTTTATTTGCATTTTGACAATTATATTAATTCTCCCTAAACGTAGTGAAGTGAAAGTTATTAATACAGAACAAATTTCTGTTGACCACCAAAAACAATTCGATGAGGACGTTACAAAGTTTAAAAACATTTTTATAAATAAGCCTACCGCCGACTTATCCGACATATTAACGGACAGCAGATTTACTGCTGCTGCAAAAGATGCTGCTCGACAAATACTTGACGAGCGACAAGCTAAAGCGTAAAAAGGCTACACCTAACAACGGCTTGCTCGGCAGTCGGGCGACGGAGGTAAACAAAAGTTTATTACTTTAGCTTAAAGTTTTTCGGTAAAGTTGGTCGGTGCTTCGTAACGCCCGACCGCCAAGCCGTGGAACGTTACCTGCAAGCGTCGACAATGAAAAGAGTATTATTAATTCTGACAATTTTAAGTTATAATATTTGCGTTGGACAATACTTGGCGCAAGCGACAATTTACAATAAAATAAAAAACAGAGTTTTAGTTGACAAATCAAGCGGGACAAAATATATACTTGACTCTACCCAAGTTTACATTGTTGCATTTGACTCAAAAGGTAAATTATTATGGGTGACTGACCCATGGAAAGACAATAAACTAATGCCATATAGAGTTAAGCGACCGGTAATAGTTTATTTTTATTTTGAAAAAAACAAAAAAACAAACGACAAAGAAGTTATTTGGATTGTATATAATAACACTCTATTTGGTGTTATTGACAAACAGACTGGGAAATTCACTTGTTATGGTAATGATTGAAAAACTACGCCAGCAGGTAACAGCAGTCTGAATTTCAAGCGGGCGAATGTGGTAAACGAAAATTTGTATCTTTAGCTTAAGTTTTGTGCTTGGTTGAGAGTTGGTCGCTTCAAAACCCGCTCGAAAATCAGGCCGCCAAACGTTAGCGGTAATAGTACCGACATGAGAACATTAAAGCTAATCATATTGCTTTTGTCAATTCAAAGCTGTTTTGGACAGACAACAAAACTTTATGGCAATTTTAAGACAGTAGAAGATTCAATTATAAAAAAAATAAATCCTTCAAATACTATCATCTACAAGACCTGTGAAGGAATAAGCGTATTTTATATAATTAAAAAAAATTCGCAATGGACAGGGTATTTTATAAAAAACATTGAAACAGACTTAACTTTTCCAACCATTGACACTTTAAAAAATGGAGAGATTGTAAAATATAAACCATTTCTCACAGAGTTGTACGTTTTTAATGCGGATAGTTTATTCCAACTACTTGTTAAAAACAATATTTATAAAGTTAAACAACTCAGCGAAGACTCCATACAGCTCAAATTGAGCTATAATGATAAGAAAAAGAATGTAGCAACTTTTCAAAGCCTTCCATATAACTCTCACGACTGCAATAAGACAATAATAATTTATGGACAAAAGAATAAGGCAGTTTCTTATCGTGGGGCATTAATAGAATCAATAGACACGCATAAAATACCGACGCTAAAAATATTTTATGCGACAGAGCAAATATTAATAAAAGCGACAAAGAACTACTACCACTAACAGCGGTCTGAATTTCAAGCGGGCGAATGTGGTAAAAGAAAGTTTGTTATCTTTAAAATAAGTTTGTGCTTAGTTGAGAGTTGGTTGTTTCAAACCCGCTCGAAAATCATGCCGCCAAACGTTATAGGCAATAAGCGCGGACGACAAAATGAAAAAGCGACCAACATACTTTTCGACAAAATCTCCAGCGGTAATTCGACAATTAATAACCGGACAAGGGACATCCAAAGAGAGACTGCGCAAGTGTGGGCATGAAATTCTTTTAATACTTTCGACACCAATTCCTGACGACCTCGAATTGCAAAAAAACAAAATATTATCTGCAATGAATAAGAAAGCCTCAATCGTTGTTAAAGGACAAACAAAAATGTCCTCGTTTGACAGGACATTAATTACTATAAAAAAACTACTGCATCAAAAATAATAAGCGACTTTTATGACCTTTATTGTGCAATAAAATCTCGTGACTGGTTAAACTGATTTTATTTGTGTTTGCTCTTCAAATTAATAAACTCACTAACTAGCAACTTGAATTAATTATCATTAACGGTAAATTCCCTTATTCTTTACTTTTTGCCTTTTGAATTTTTACACCGTATCAATTCTATTATATCCTCATACATATATATTATATATATGCCGATTCTATATCCATTTATTTTGCCATTCTTTGTCCATTGGTTTAAAGTAGGTAATGAAATATTTAAAGTTTTAGCTGTTTCTTTTCGATTTTGTATTTTTCCTGCTTTTAACGGTTGGGGCAAAAGCGTATTAAATTCTATTTTAACGGAATAAGTTTCTTTATATACCTCAACGATCATTTTTCTTAATTGTTGTATAGTTAAATCGTCAGGTATATTTTCTACCATCTTTTCAGTATAATATTATTTTCCTTTTCTTTCGCAGTTTGTGAAATTTCTTTGACTTACAGCTTCCATAACTTCTTCGGGCTTATACAATATTCTTGTTCCAATCCGGTAAGATTCAAGTTTACCTTCTTTCGTCCAATCATGTAAAGTGGGTAATGAAATATGCAACAGCTTCGCAGTTTCTTTGCGACTTATAAACTTTTCTTCTTTGCGAGTCAAAGATGCTTTTTTGTTTGCCCCCTCTTTTAGTGCAAAGGCTTGCTTAATCTTGTCTTCTATGATTTGCCCGAACTGTTCTACTGTTAATCCGCTAATTATAATCTGCTGCATCTTTACTTACCTGTATTTCGACGATGCAAACATACCATCATGAGAATGCATTTGCCAAACGGCGAACACCTAACTCGTTGAATTACAAAGGGTATAAATGTTTTGTCCGTATTCCCGGATTTTCTAACTTATTATCCTTGAAATAGCAATAAATAAAGGAAAAATAGGTTTATTTTAACATTAGTATAATGCTTTTATAAACTACCAAAAAGTAATCCATTTTGTTCGTTTTATTTAAAGAACGGATGATTAGTTAGTTTATTGGCGTTATCCTGTTGGGTGATTTTAATGTACTTTAAAAATGACCTTTCTGTTCTGTGTCCGGTTATCTTCATTATGGATATAGGAGGAATGCCATTTAAAAAGGCATTCGTCGCAAAAGAACGTCTTGCGGTGTGTACACCTATTAACTCATGCTTTTTATAGGGTTTAGTTTGTACTACACCGCCTTGTGTAGAGGATATTAGTATAGATTCTTTTAATCCTGCTTTCTCTCCTATATCTTTTAAGCTCTCATTCATGGTTTGATTGCTTAGTTTATATTGCGGTATGCCACCATGTTTCTTTATTATTTCTTTAATATAGGTATGTAAGGGTATGATAACCAGTTCTCCTGTTTTCTCTGTCTTTATTCTTAGTTTGCTATTCTTATCAAACAGGTTTTCATTATTGATACTAAAAAGGTCTGAATAGCGCAAGCCTGTATAACAGCCTATAATAAATACATCTCTTACCCTATCTAATGTTTTGTCTTTTGGCTTGGATAAGTCCAGTTTATAGATTTTACTTAGTTCGGCTTGTGTTAAATAGATGTTTTCAGAATCTTCGGACACTATTTTAAATCTTCGGCTTTTAAATTCTAAGTTGGTCGTTAGCTTTTTATCAAAAGCCTCATTCATAAATAGCTTGATGTTCTTTATATAGGTGCCTATGCTATTGGTGGAATAGTTCTTATTCAAGCAGTATTTCATATAGTCTTCGTAAAATTCAAGGTCTATATTGTCAAAGGTAAGTTCTCTTTTATACTGTGCTTTAAACTTGATTAACTGATTGAGGGTTTGTTTATAATTAAAAATAGTTGTCGGGCGTTTTACCGAAGTTTTAATCATTTCATCTATAAAATGGATAAGGTTGTTTTGTTTGGCTAATTCGCCTTTCTGTAGTTTACGATTTAACTCTTTGCGCATCCTATCTGTAGTAGGCACTATGTTGTCGTTAATTAACATACGATAGCTATCAAATGCCTTGTCTTCTATCTTCTGTAGCATACTATTAAACTCTCCATACTGGATAAACTTTTTGGTTTCCTTGGCTCGTTGATTCGTAAAATTCCAAAACTTGGGTAGTATCTTTTGTCCGGTAGAGTATTTAAAAGTCTGATTCTGATACCTGAACAGCAAATAAACTAAAGTGTTATCTTTGCTTTTAGGCTCTTTTAAAACAAATGTTGCGCTTGCCATTTCTTAGTTTGTTATAATTCTTTGGCAAACATAAACTAAATAAAATAAATCGGGGTACGGAATAGGGGATAGAATAATTTGTTTTGACCTGTTTTTTACTTGTTTATATTCGCTCCTGAAAACCGCTACAAACAAGTAATACCAAGCAATGCAAGCAAGTCTAAGCAAAGGCAGATTAAGGTAATACAATTCCGTTATGGGATTGTAGTGGAAAGCCCACAGCCTTAATAGGCGAGGACTTGGAACGGAAAGCCCGACGGCAGTAATCTGCCGGAACGCCCTAATAAATATAAGTAAACTTTTAACCCAAGCAATATTGGTTTACCAATGCAATGGCTTCGGAGGCTTCTTTGGCATCATGCACGCGCAGTATGTTTGCGCCGTTTAGCAAAGCAAGGGTATTAATAACGGTAGTGCCGTTGAGGGCTTGCTGCGGGGTGTTGTGCAGAGTTTTATATATCATTCCTTTTCGGGATGCACCCACCAGGATGGGCAAACCCATATCGATAAAACGGTTGAGGTTGGCTAAAAGGGTGTAATTGTGTTGTGTTGTTTTACCAAAACCAAAACCAACATCTATCATAAGCTGGGTTATGCCTTTTTGTTTGGCGTGGTTTGCCTGTGTGTTTAGAAAAGTAAATACATCATTTACCACATCAGTATATTGCGGGTTTTGCTGCATGGTTTGCGGCGTGCCTTGTATGTGCATCAGTATATAAGGCAATGCAAGTTTGGCAACCGCATCAAACATATTATTATCAAACGTACCACCCGATATATCGTTAATGATGTCTGCCCCCTCGTCTGCTGCTGCTTGTGCAACTTTGCTCCTATAAGTATCTATAGAGATAAAAACATGAGGGAAGTTCTTTCTTAGTAGTTTAAGTGCGGGCAATAAGCGTTGCAGTTCTTCTTTTTCAGTAACCTCAACAGCATTTGGTTTGGTAGATACGGCACCTATATCTATAATGACTGCACCGTCTTTAATATGCTTTTCGGCTTTCGTGAGGAGTTCTTTTTCGGAAGTAAGACAGCCTCCATCATAAAAAGAATCGGGAGTAAGGTTTAAGATGCCCATTACCAAAGGGGTTTTAAGTGAAATGGTTTTTCCGTTGGCGGTTAAAGAAAAATCAGATGCAAAATTTGTACCTTGTGCCCTCATTTAGTTAGTATGAAAAATACCTCTCAGCAATACGATGTAGTTATAAAACAATGCAAAGATATTTTTTTAAAGAAGATGCACGATTATGGCACGGCATGGCGCGTGCTTCGCACATCTTCTATTACCGACCAGATTTTTATTAAGGCGCAGCGCATACGCAGCATAGAACAAAAAGGCACGCAAAAAATTCAGGAAGATATTGCAGATGAATACATCGGGATTATTAATTACTGTGTAATCTCTTTGATACAAAACCAACTGCACAATGATACCCGTATGGAATTGCCTGCCAATGAGGTATCGGGTTTGTTTGATAAATACATGCGTGAGACCAAAAGTCTGATGGAAAACAAGAACCACGATTATGGCGAGGCCTGGCGCGACATGCGTGTATCATCCATTACAGATTTAATACTGATGAAGATACTGCGTGTAAAACAAATAGAAGACATGGGCGGTAAAACCCTGATATCTGAAGGTGTTGATGCCAACTACATGGATATGATAAACTATGCCGTGTTTGCTTCTATAAAGATAAAGGAACTAAGCGGGGAGTTTTAGACACCAACTCAAATCCTATAAAAACAAAGAACCCTTACTTTAGCGAAAGTAAGGGTTCTCTTGGAGGTCTTGTTAAGAAAACATTAACCAATCAATGGTTTCTATCTCTTAACTTGATGAAAGAAAAAAACACTATTGCTTGGTTATTTTAATCAACTGTTGTTTATTATCAGCAACAATTTTAACCATATAAACACCTGTAGGCAAATTAATATTTTGCAAAGAAACTTGTGAACCCGATGTTGGATTAGCAATTACGACTTCTCTACCTAATATATCAACGATGGATACATTTATGTTTTCAGCATTGAAAGGTAATTGAATGGTTAATTCGTTGGCAATCGGATTAGGGTATACATTAGCATGTAAATTATTATCAACTTGTTCGATACCTGCCGCGGATACAGAGTCAATATCAGCAATAAAACGAGGTTCGATATTTAAACCATAATTAGTTGCCACTACACCAGTAACCTTATATTTCTGACCAACTTGATAAGAATACGCAAATATTTGTTTATCAACTTGAGTTGCGCCACTTCCATCATTTATAGTACCTTGCCCGTATGAAGCTGTAAAAGTATTGCAAGTAGAAAGAGTGTATGTAGTAACTAAAATACCCTGATATTTTTCTCCTGCTCCAATATCATAAGAAGCTGTTTCGTTTAATGAATCCGTCATAAGTACATGAGGAATTGGTAATGCATGTCCGGAAGAATGTTTTGTCCAATTACTAATCTGAGCGGGTTGCAGTTCTGTGTTTCCAAAGTATTCGTCCACCAAGCAAGTGAAAGAAACGCTATCACCCATGCTTACTATGTTATTGTAGTCATACACTTGAGCGCCTGCCCAAACAGTATTACCATTTCCGGTATTTTGTATATAATAACCATCTTGAGTCCCACCACTACCATTATAAACAGCCGTTACAATACCTCCGGCACAACTTACAATCTTACCATAATAAGGAGATGCCCCACTGGCAAGGGTTGTGTATTGAATGTTTCTTAAAGACACTGGTGTTGGAGAAACAGAATAAGCAGTTATACTCATACTATCAACTAAAAGATGGTCTGTAGAATTAACATATCTTACACCAAGAAAGAAATTAGCTGTTGTAGTATTATTTGTGTCGGCTATTATACTTTGAGAATACCTTGTCCAACTACTGTTGCTGCTAATAGTTTTGTTAGGAGCATAAACATAACCATAATATCCGTTGGTCATTTTACCTGAAAAAAGACCTACTTCCAATTCGCCTTTTCCTTTTGCGTAATAAGAAATTTCATACGCCATACCTTGTGTAATTGCAATAGTGGTAGTTAATACACTAAAGCGTTTCATAGAGTCAATGTTTCTGTCTAATTGAACACTAAATGAACCTGCATAAGCTGTGGTTGATTGAATCACGCTATCAGGGCTCAAGTTAGTTTTAGGTCCCATCATGTCTGTGGGAACAATAGGTGAGGTAGTTGTCCAGTTTTCAAAGCTGGTTGCAAATACAACCTGTGCTTTCGCGGCAAAAGTTATTCCTAATGCCATTGCTACTGTAAGTAATGTTTTTTTCATTTTGTTTTGTGTTTTAAGTTTATTGATAGTTTTTAAAAGCGGTTAAGGATGTTTGCTCTATCAAATTCCTTTATGGTATTCACTTTTGAGGTAGCGAAAATAAACCTTTTTCTGTAAGCCAATGTTACCAAATCATTAAATTATAGAGAAACTACAAGTTTTAACATTTAAGGGGCAGCAAAAGGGTTTTAGCGCAGGAGACTTATCTCGCATCTAAACATCTCAAACAGCACTTTTATTAAAAACATATCTTTGCAGGATGCAAACCTATACCGAACAGGGCATATTAAACGCTCTAAAAGAAATTCCGGATCCCGAAATTCCGGTAATAAGCATTGTAGATTTAGGGGTTATTCGCAAAGTAACTTTATTACCCACAGGTGTTGAAATTGACATTACACCTACCTACAGCGGTTGCCCTGCCATGAAACAGATGGAAGATGATATTGTTTCCGCGCTAAAGAAAATGGGGATTGAAAATATACAAATTAAAATGGTTTATGACCCTGCTTGGACAACCGATTGGCTAAGTACCGATGCCAAAGAAAGATTACGAGCGTATGGTATAGCGCCACCGCAGGAAACCACTACCGATAAATCTTTTATTACAGGTAAAACAAAACAAATAAAATGCCCGCGCTGTGGCTCGCTACATACTGAAATGGTTAGTCAGTTTGGTTCTACCGCTTGCAAAGCGCTATACAAATGCAAAGATTGTTTGGAACCTTTTGATTATTTTAAGTGCATTTAACAGAACGTTTATTTTATAAAAAGTACCTTTGACATTCATATATGACAGATTCAAATTCATCTCATCTTAAAAGAACACTCTTAGCTTTTGTAAGTGGCTTACTTATTGCGGGTGGTATAGTTTATATGCTTACCAAGCATAAACAAAACACCACTGCTACAACGGAGCAAAACAACGAGCTCAGGAAAGACAGCTCTATATTTAGCGGAGAACACTTTTATAGAACACACCATCACACACATATTGATAAAGATGCCGAATCTATCGTATTAATGCCCGAGGAAGAAAGCATGCTTGAAAAGGGTAATCCTACCGATAGAGAACGTAAACTGATTGAATTACTACCCAACTCGCCTGTAATATATTTATATGATTTGAAAGTTACCGATTATCAAAAACTGTATTACAACCCTGATGGCACCGCGCTTAGCATACACGATACCGCTGTGCCTAATCTAATTAATCAGGCGATGAAAAATTTTAGCGCGCAAAAATTTGATGTAGCTATTGCCAAACTAAGACCTTTATTAAACAGAGACGACCCAAACGCTTTTTTTTATACAGGCGCGGCCCACTTTTATCAGAAGAATTATCCGCAGGCTTTAATTATGCTGAATCGTATTGGCAATTTATCTAACAATATTTTCAAGCAAGAGGCTTACTGGTATAAAGCGCTTTGTTTTATTGATTTACAAAAAAATGATGAAGCCAAAACCCTTCTTCAACATATTGCGGATGCGCAAGGTTTTTACGCCGCACAAGCAAAAAAACAGTTAGCTGCGCTAAAGTAATTAGTTGGTAACTGTAAGCACATTTCCTGTTCCGTCAAGACTCCATTTATATTGCTTTAAAGCATAGGTTGCCGGACCATGCGCGGGTTGTCCCGAACCATCTGACATGGTAAATGTAGAACCACAAACATTATCCTTGCAGGTAAAAGTTTGATTCGCGCCAAAAACCATTGCTTTCGTGTTACTAGTGCCATCATACGTGCAGGCTCTTTCATACACATAAAACTGGTCGTCTCCGCTAAGAGAGGCACGATAAATTAAAAGCCCTCTTATACCTGCGTTTGAAATAGTATCGCTGCCGTTCGCGCTAAGCAGATTGGTATGCCCGGTTAAATAAACCTGAACCGTAAAATGTGTGTTGGCCGCTAAATTAAGTACCGCGTTGTTTGCGGTTTGTTGGGTAGTAGATTTCTTTTTACAAGAAATAACAACAAACCCAATTGCCACTAAAACAAAAAAAACACCGTATCTCAAATTACCTGACATCATACAAAATTAAACTGCCGAGTGAAGCAAACACATGACTACAAAAATACAACTATTAACAAACGAATAATTACTTTTGCACACGAAATTATGGAAGATCCAATTAATAATTCTTCATCCCGCAAATGGCTTAACCCCCTTATCTATTCTTGCTTACTGATTACGGGTGTTATTTTAGGTTCCATTCTTACCATCAAACGGCAAAGCACCGCCAATATTGTATCCCCTCATCAAAAAGGAGGTAAGCTTGATAATGTGCTTAATTTCATAGAAGATAATTATGTAGATACCATTAACCGAAAAAAACTGGAAGAGAGTACGCTTACCGCCATGCTGCATCAGTTAGATCCACATTCGGAATATATTCCTGCCGCAGAATTAGAAGAGGTAAATGAACCACTACAAGGTAACTTTCATGGTATTGGTGTTGAGTTTAATATTGTTAACGATACCATTTGTGTAGTACATCCCATAGAGGGCGGTCCTTCGGCCAGATTAGGCATAAAAGCGGGCGACAGAGTTGTAAAAGTTGACGGCAAAAATGTAGCCGGAATAAAAATTACAAATAAGAAAGTCTTCGAAATGCTGCGCGGTAAAAAAGATACTAAAGTAAACGTAAGCATTAAACGCGAAGGACAAAAACAATTGCTCGACTTTACCATTACCCGTGGCGAGATACCTATTTATAGCGTTGACGCAAGTATTATAACCGAACCCGGTGTGGGTTATATTAAGGTTAGCCGTTTTGCATCGGCAACGTATGATGAGTTTAGAAAGGGGTTTAATAAACTTACTAAACAAGGCATGAAGAAATTGATTATTGATTTGCGCGGGAACGGTGGCGGGTACTTAAATGCGGCCGTTGATATTGCCGACGAATTCCTAAGTAAAGGCATGTTGATTGTATATACCAAAGGCAAGAGTAGTCCGATGAAAAAATACTTTGCTACCGAAAAAGGAAGTTTTGAACTAAACAAACTGGTTGTTTTAATTGACGAAGGTTCTGCCTCTGCCAGCGAAATAGTTTCGGGAGCTTTGCAGGATAACGATAGGGCGACAATCATCGGTCGTCGTTCTTTTGGTAAAGGCTTGGTGCAAGAGCAAATTGAGATACCCGATGGTTCCGCTATTCGTTTAACCGTTGCCCGTTACTACACCCCAAGCGGACGTTGCATTCAAAAGCCTTACAACAAAGGCCTCGAAGCCTATTACAGCGAAGAGTATGAGCGTTATGAGAATGGGGAAATGCTGCATTCAGACAGCATTCATTTTGTTGATAGTTTAAAATATAAAACCGTTTCCGGCAGAACCGTATATGGCGGCGGCGGTATTATGCCCGATATTTTTGTGCCTATAGATACTTCTTACCGCTCTACTTATCTCAACAAAGTTTTTTATAAAGGGTTGGTAAACGATTTTGCATTCAGCTATGCCGATAAACATCGTGTCTCTTTTGCCGGCTATAAAACTGCCGCAGATTATGTAAAGAGTTACATACCCAACACAACATTACTAAATGATTTTGTTGCCTTCGCCGCAACCAATGGTGTTCCGAAGAACGAGGCGCAATTAAAGAAATCAGCGGGGTATTTGCTTACTCAAATCAAAGCGTTGATAGGACGTAATTTATTTGATAACGACGCTTACTTCCCTGTGCTGCTAAAAGAAGATAGGGTTTACCAAGCCGCTATAAAAGATAGCGCTAAATAGGAGCCTGTTTAAATTTTATTCAAATCGTTTGGTCTTTCTTTTTCGTCAAGGAAAAAGAAAATAATAAAGACGTTTCAAATGAATTTTAAACAGCTTCTTATATTTAAAGTAATTCCAATTACCTGATAAAAATACTTCGTACCTTAGTGCTATATTTTCAGCATAGATGAAACGCCTTGTGTTTTTAATTCTTCTCGTCTCTTTGTCATTTAGCGGGTTTAGCTCGCAGATACTAATTCCTATGGATAACACTCAGAAGAACCACCTTAAGGCTTATGGTTTAGCTTATTTCGTGCTTAAGCATGATATTGAAATATATTGGCTGCTAAACTATCGCGGCGGCAGTTTTATGTTTAGAAACGATAAAGTTTTTATAGACGAATGTAATATCAGGGGCATTAGTTACGAAGTAATTCCAGATGCTAAAAGCACCGCTATTTTGCAGGAAATTTCCAACCCCGAATTAAATCAGGATGCTGTTAAGTTAGAAAAAGCGCCTCGCATTGCGGTATACTCGCCCAAAGGCAAACAACCTTGGGATGATGCGGTAACACTGGTTTTAAACTATGCGGAAATTCCGTATGATATTGTTTATGACGAAGAAGTGATGGATGGTAAGTTAGCCGAGTATGATTGGATGCACCTGCATCATGAGGATTTTACGGGGCAGTATGGTAGGTTTTGGTTCGGTTCTCGCAACACAGCCTGGTATCAAACCGAAGTAAGAGAGAATGAAGCAATGGCTAAGAAACTTGGTTTTGCTAAAGTCTCGCAAATGAAGTTAGCGGTTGCTAAAAAAGTACGTGATTTTGTTGCTGGTGGCGGCTTTATGTTTGCCATGTGTTCTGCTACCGATAGTTATGATATCGCCTTAGCTGCTGAAGGTGTTGATATTTGCGGGCCCATGTTTGATGGAGACGCTGCCGACCCGGATATGAACAAGAAAATTGATTTCGCTAAATGCTTTGCTTTCGAGAATTTTACATTAAGCACAAATCCTGCTGAATATGAGTTTTCTTCAATTGATACGTATAACACGCGTATGCAGAAATATGGTGTAACCAAAGAGAATGATTATTTCTCTTTATTTGAGTTTTCTGCCAAGTGGGATCCTGTACCAAGTATGTTGTGCCAAAACCATGAACAATTAATAAAAGGCTTTTGGGGGCAAACCGTTGCTTTTGACAGAAGTTATGTAAAGAAAAATGTTTTAATAATGGGCGAGAACAAAGCCGCTAATGAAGCGCGTTACATACATGGCGAACATGGCAAAGGAACCTGGACTTTCTATGGCGGGCACGACCCGGAAGACTACCAACACCGTGTAGAAGACCCCCCAACCGATTTAAGTCTGCACCCAAACTCTGCGGGTTATAGGTTAATATTAAACAACGTATTGTTTCCTGCCGCTAAAAAGAAAAAGCAGAAGACTTAGTTCTGCTTTTGTCATTCTAAAAGATAATTAAATCTATTTCTTATCGCCGGCTTCTGTGTTAATGCTGTTTAGCAAAGGGCTGGTTCCATTGGTAATAATAACCTTAGAATTACCCGATCTCATCAAAGCTTCATACATTTTAATACGATTGTTTTCTAATATTTTATCATTTAGTGATTGCGTAACAATATCATTATACGCTTTAATACCTTCCGCTTCTATGCGTTTACGTTCCGCTTCTTTCTTCTCTTTATCAATTACAAATTCCATTTTAAGCGCATCCTGTTCCGCCTGCACCTTGCTTTCTATAGATGCCATAATTTGTGGGGGCAACACTACATCTTTTAAAAGAACGGCATCAATTACAAAACCATATTGTTCTATATGCGCTTTAAGTTCTTCTAAAATAGCTTTCTCAACTTTTTGGCGGGCAATGGCGTATAGTTCTTTAGCATAATAATTGGCGCTTATAGCGCGAGCTGTCGCACGGAAATTACTCAGCACCACTACTTCCTGATAATTAGTGCCGAACTTCTGATATACATTAGATGCTTCTTCAGGACGGATGTGATATAACAAACTTAATTCCGCATTCACACTTAAACCTTCTTTGGTTGGTAAGGGCAATGCTTGAAAAGACTCTACTGTACGGGTATTTATCTTAATTACTTTTGTTGTAAAAGGAAAGAATGCAACAGAGCCCGGTTGACGAGACCCCCCGTGCATTTTTCCAAGCGTTTGTTTAATACCTATTTCCCCTGGTCTAACTACGCGGCAAGAAGTGGAGGCTATTATTATAACAACACACCCGATATAAATTAGTTTTTTCATTTTTGTTTTGTTTTAACAAAGGTATCCCAAAGAACTATGTTAATTTAACACTTAACATTCTTTGTGAAATAAGTTCAGTAAGATTTTTCTGAAAACGGATAAACTCTTAGTCAGCCTGCAAAAACGGGTAACGATAATCAGTTGCGGGCACAAAAACTTCTTTAATAGTACGCGGAGTTACCCAACGCAATAAGTTAATCTTCGCTCCCGCTTTATCGTTTGTTCCGCTACCGCGTGCACCACCAAAGGGTTGCTGACCAACCACGGCTCCGGTACATTTATCGTTAATATAAAAGTTACCCGCGCTGTTTACTAATTTTTTAGTTGCCAGTTCAATAGCATAGCGGTCTTGCGCAATAATAGCACCCGTTAGCGCATAGATAGAAGTTGAATCTACCACCGCGCAAATTTCTTCAAACTTATTTTCGTCATACACATGTATGGTTAGCACAGGTCCGAATAACTCTTCGCACATGGTAACGTACTTAGGGTCTTTCGCTACAATAACAGTAGGCTCTATAAAGTATCCTTTACTCTTATCGTAATTACCTCCCGCAATAATTTCAACAGATGAATCTTTCTTAGCGGCTTCTATATACTTAGCCAATTTATCAAAACTCTTCTCGTCAATAACCGCATTAATAAAGTTGGTAAAGTCTTCGGTAGGCCCCATCTTCATACTCTGCAAATCGGCAACCAATAATGTTTTTACTTCGCTCCACAAATTAGATGGAATGTACACACGCGATGCCGCCGAACATTTTTGTCCTTGGTATTCAAAGGCGCCTCTGCTGATGGCAGTTACCAATGTTTTTACATCGGCCGACTTATGCGCCAGTATAAAATCTTTACCTCCCGTTTCGCCTACAATGCGCGGATATGATTTGTATTTATGAATGTTGTTGCCAATGGTTTGCCAAATGTTTTGAAACACTTCGGTGCTTCCGGTAAAATGTATGCCTGCAAAATCTCTGTGATTAAAAATAACCTCGGCCGCATCGGGTCCGCTTGGGTAAATAAGGTTAATTACACCATCCGGTACTCCTGCTTCCTTAAAAATTTCCATCAACACATTGGCAGCATATACCTGTGTGTTGCTTGGTTTCCAAACCACAACATTGCCCATCATAGCGCAAGATGAAGGCAGGTTACCGGCAATAGCTGTAAAGTTAAATGGAGTCAACGCATACACAAATCCTTCTAAAGGACGCCACTCAAGCCTGTTCCAAACACCGGGTCCTGATATAGGTTGCTCGGCATAAATCTCAGACATATAAGAAACGTTGAAACGAAGGAAATCGGTAATCTCACAAGCTGAGTCAATCTCTGCCTGATAGGCATTTTTGCTTTGCCCCAGCATAGTAGCCGCGTTAAGCTTGGCACGATAAGGTCCGGCAATTAATTCGGCTGCTTTAAGGAAAATACTTGCTCTGTGTTCCCAGCTTAAATCGGCCCAATGTTCTTTAGCGGCAAGTGCAGCATCTATGGCTTGTTTTACATGCTCTTTGGTGCTTTTATGAAAATGCCCTAAGGTATGTTTATGGTCATGCGGAGGCGCTAAACGTATCTTATCGTTACTACGAATTTCTTTGCTGCCAATATACATGGGTATATCAAGCTCTTGCCCACGCAGGTGTTTAAGCATAGCCTGCAATTCTTTACGCTCGGCACTTTGCGGTGCGTAATTCTTAATGGGTTCGTTATGTGGTGTTGGTATTTTAAAAATTCCTTTTGGCATAGTCTTAAATTTAAGGCTTCAAAATTAAGAATTAAAAATCAGATAATGGGGTTTGCGGGGGTGAGGTTGTTTTTATATTTTGAGGGTAAGAAAGGGGTTTTAACTCTTTTAACGTTATATAACCCGAGAGTGAAGTATGTTGATACAGGTATATAAAAACAAAGGCATTTTTTAAAAGTAATCCTAGTTTCACACTCAATAGCTTATATTTTTATTACTTTCTTAACAACTGTTCCCTCGTTTGTTGTAAGAGAAATAAAATAAACACCCGCGCTTAGCAAGGATATATCAACTTCGCAACCTATATAAAGCTGTCCCGAAAGAACTTCTGCGCCTTTCATATCGGTAATGCTAAATTTATAGTCGGTAGGAATACCCAAATACAGAATTGAAAAAGAGCCGTTAGAGGGGTTAGGGAAAATCAGGGTATTATTTTCATTACATATCGTGCAGGTAGTATAAGCATCATCCAAATAACGGGAGAAAAAATGACCAAGTTCTATTTGTCCGGCGGTGTTGTAATGTGATCCATCTGTAGCTAAACCATGCGTATCAAAAATACTTACCCCCTGCGTACTTTTTGCCACATTAATTTCTGCCTGCCTCACTATGGCATTATACGTCCAATGGGTTGAACTATCAATCATGCCAATACAAAAAGGCATCGTTGGTAAATTTAAAGCAGTACGTATATCGTGAATAAAATTACTAAGGTTTGTTTGGTAATCGCCTGCCATCGTATCAACAAGGGCGTCATACTCGCCTTGCATCCAGCACATCCCCATTATTTGTGCGTCATAGGTGCTATCTAAAGTTGCCAAACCCGTATTAATGTCATTTATAAGGCCTTTATATAACCAGCCAATTGTATCTCCTGATGAGGGCGGTCTCCAATCTCTGTTAAGAGTAGTACCTCCAAAAGAAAACTTTATAATAGCAATTTTAGTTCCACAATAAGTAGAGTCTGATACTTGTAGTGCATTTAATTCATCACGCCCAAAGGTTATTTCTGGTCCGAAATTAGCTGCGGTGGCTCCAAGCCCGGGTTGTAAAGAACCCCAGTTGCAATTTACATCATAACTGTTTACTTTAATAAGTACATTAGGGACAATACTCGCTAAATTTGCCGGAAGTTGGTTTACCAATGGGTTTTGAGTCCCACTCATATTCGATTGCCCGGCTAAAATATAAACTCGTATAGGAGGTTTAGCATAGGAAATATAGGAAAGAAACAAAGCTATTAGTAAAATAAACTTTGGAAGCCTCATCTAAACAAATTAATAAATGATAGTTAATAACGCATAAAGATAAAGATTATTAAAATGGGGGCTAATTAACTAAATTAGCCATTTATAATCTTTTAATTAAACTCAAATAATATGAATATTAGAAAAACCTGGCACGATTATCATTTTGAATCTCTTGGTTTCGGAGAACGTCTTGCCGATAAAGTAGCCTCTGGAATGGGTTCCTGGCGTTTCATTATCATTCAAACCATTATTGTAGGTATTTGGATGACACTGAACATTGTTGGTTTTCTAAGACATTGGGATGAATACCCGTTTATATTACTTAATTTGGTATTCTCTACCCAAGCTGCCTATGCCGCCCCCATTATTATGATGGCGCAAAACCGGCAAAGCGAGCGCGACCGTGCGCAGGCACTGGCAGATTACCAAACCAATTTAGACTCTAAAAGAGAGATAGAAAACCTGCAGGTAATGCTTACTAAAATTGAACTCGAGAAATTAGACAGTATTATTGTTATGCTACAGGAAATGAAAACCCTAAAAGCAGGTTCAGCTTAGCCTTACCTGTTAGTAGTAATTTTCGTAAATTAGCGGCTTACACAACTTCTATAATCATGATTGAAGCAAAACCCTATCACGCAAAACACAAAATACGTATTGTTACCGCGGCCGCCTTGTTTGATGGGCATGATGCCGCCATTAATATCATGCGCCGCATTATGCAAAGCAGTGGCACGGAGGTTATACATTTGGGGCACGACCGCAGTGTGCAGGATGTAGTAAACTGCGCTATTCAGGAAGATGCCAATGCCATTGCTATTACCTCTTATCAGGGCGGACACAATGAGTATTTTAAATACATGTACGATTTACTGAAAGAGCGTGGTTGTTCTCATATTAAAATATTTGGCGGTGGTGGCGGAGTGATACTTCCTACCGAGATTGCAGAGCTTGAGAAATATGGTATTACAAGGATTTATAGTCCGGATGACGGGCGCGCGATGGGCTTGCAGGGCATGATAAATGATTTGCTTGAGAAATCTGATTACGACCCAAGTCTGCATTTAAACGGAGAAGTAGGACACATTAAGGAGAAAGACTTTAAATCTATAGCGCGTTTAATTTCTGCAGCAGAAAATCATGGAGATGAAAATGCTGCCATGCTAAAGAAGGTGCGCGAGATGGCTGCTGCATCTAAAACTCCTGTGCTGGGGATTACGGGCACTGGCGGTGCGGGTAAATCGAGTTTGGTGGATGAATTAGTGCGTCGTTTTTTAGTTGATTTTCCTGATAAAACATTAGGCATCATTTCTGTCGACCCAAGTAAACGCAAAACAGGCGGCGCTTTGTTAGGAGATAGAATCCGCATGAATGCCATTCGCAACGAGCGTGTGTTTATGCGCAGTATGGCAACCCGCCAGAGTAACCTCGCGCTTTCTAAATATGTAAAAGATGCGGTAGATATTTTAAAAGCCTCGGGCTTTGATATGGTGATACTGGAAACCGCCGGTATAGGGCAAAGCGATACCGAGATTACCGAACACAGCAATATGAGTCTCTATGTGATGACGCCCGAATACGGTGCGGCTACGCAGTTAGAGAAGATTGACATGATTGAGTTTGCCGATGTGATCGCTTTAAATAAGTTTGATAAACGCGGCGCGTTGGATGCTATTCGTGATGTAAAAAAACAATACAAACGCAATCACAATTTATGGGATGCCAGTGATGATGCGCTTCCCGTATATGGAACGATTGCCTCTCAGTTTAACGACCCCGGTATGAATCGCCTCTACAAAGCGGTGATGGATAAACTGGTGGAGAAAACAGGTGCAGATTTAAAATCTCATTTCACTATTACGAATGAGATGAGTGAAAAGATTTACATCATCCCTCCCGCTCGTACGCGTTATTTAAGTGAGATTGCAGAGAACAACCGTGCTTATGATAAACGTGCCGCTCAACAAGCTGATGTGGCTGAAAAATTATACGGCATTCGTAAAACCATTGATACGTTAAGAGAAAGCAAGTCGGCCGACAGAGATAGGTTGATTAAATCGTTGGAAGAAGAATACGAAGTTATTGCACTTGACCTTGACGGACACAATAAAAAATTATTAGATACCTGGGAGGCTCGCAAGAAGCAATACACCAACGAGTATTACATTTTTAAGGTGCGTGATAAAGAAATTAAAATTAAAACACATTACGAAAGTTTATCTCACACACAAATTTCAAAGATTGCTGTTCCTCAATTTCGTTCGTGGGGCGATGTGTTGAAATGGAACTTAACCGAAAACTTTCCCGGAGAATTTCCGTATGCCGCAGGTATTTATCCGTTTAAAAGAGAAGGCGAAGACCCTGCACGTATGTTTGCCGGAGAAGGCGGACCAGAACGTACCAATAAACGTTTTCACTACGTAAGTAAAGGCTTGCCTGCTGCGCGTTTAAGTACCGCTTTTGATAGCGTTACGCTATACGGACAAGACCCTGATTATCGCCCCGATATTTATGGTAAGGTTGGTAACAGCGGCGTTAGTGTTTGTTGTTTGGATGATGCGAAGAAACTATACAGTGGTTTTAATTTAGCCGACCCTAAAACCTCAGTATCTATGACCATTAATGGTCCTGCGGCTATTATTGCTGCTTTCTTCATGAATGCGGCTATCGACCAGCAATGCGAAATTTATATTAAGAAGAACGGTTTAGAAAAAGAAACCGAAAAGAAAATTGATGCCATATACAAAGTAAAAGGCATTAAGCGTCCTACATACAACGGTGCATTGCCCGAAGGGAATGATGGGTTAGGCTTAATGTTGCTGGGCGTTACCGGCGATATGGTTTTGCCAAAAGAGGTATATGAAAAAATTAAAGTAGATACACTGGCGCAAGTGCGTGGCACGGTACAAGCCGATATTTTAAAAGAAGATCAGGCACAAAACACCTGTATTTTTAGTACAGAATTTTCGTTGCGTGTAATGGGCGATGTGCAACAATATTTTATCGACAACAAAGTCCGCAACTTTTATTCGGTATCTATCTCCGGTTATCACATTGCTGAGGCTGGCGCCAATCCTATCTCGCAGCTTGCCTTTACCATTGCCAACGGCTTCACGTTTGTTGAATATTATTTAAGCAGAGGTATGCACATCGATGATTTTGCGCCTAACTTATCTTTCTTCTTTAGTAATGGTATCGACCCCGAGTATAGTGTTATCGGTCGTGTGGCGCGTAAGATATGGGCTAAAGCCATGAAGTTTAAATATGGCGGAAACGAACGTTCGCAGATGTTGAAGTATCACATACAAACCAGCGGAAGGAGTTTGCACGCGCAGGAAATTGACTTTAACGATATACGCACAACCCTGCAAGCCCTGTATGCTATTTACGATAATTGCAATTCCTTGCATACCAATGCGTATGATGAAGCTATTACCACACCCACCGAAGAATCTGTTCGCCGTGCAATGGCTATACAATTAATCATTAATAAAGAATTGGGCTTGGCTAAAAACGAAAACCCGTTGCAGGGTTCTTTCATTATAGAAGAGCTTACCGATTTGGTAGAAGCTGCCGTGCTTTTAGAGTTCGACAGAATTAGCGAACGTGGCGGTGTGCTTGGCGCTATGGAAACCATGTACCAGCGCGGCAAAATACAGGAAGAAAGTTTGTATTACGAAACTCTTAAACACACCGGCGAATATCCTATTGTGGGTGTAAACACATTCCTGTCCAGCAAAGGCTCGCCAACCATTATACCTAAAGAAGTTATACGCAGTACCGAAGAAGAAAAAGAATACCAGATACAAACCGTGCAAACCCTTTGGAAAAATGCCGGAGATAAAGGCAAAGAAAAACTGAAAGAGATACAGCATGTGGCGGTACAAAACGGTAACATATTTAACTCCCTGATGGATACGGTAAAGTATTGCAGCCTCGGGCAAATTACCCAAGCCCTGTTTGAAGTAGGCGGACAGTACAGAAGGAATATGTAGTTTTATATTAAAAACAACACCCATAAATATTGCAACAAGTAAAATAGAATTAGCCAAACAAATACTTAGCATAAACGATAAGTCGGTTATACAACAGGTAAAAGCATTGTTAGAGGTTCAGAAAGATGATTGGTATGATGAGCTTCCTGATTATGTTAAAGACTCTGTAGCAAGAGCTGAAAAACAAATAGCAAAGGGTGAAGGCATTCCTCATAAAGAGGTAATGAAAAAGTATAAGAGCCGAGCGAAGCGAATAAATGGCTAAAGAAATAATTTGGTCGCCCGAAGCAACAGAAGCCTTTGAAAGAGTTATAACCTATTTAGAAAACAACTGGACTGAAAACGAGATAGCGCATTTTATTAAAGCTACCGGGAAAGTTATTTAGATAGTTTCTCATCAACCTAAACTATATCGTGCTTCAAAAAGAAAGAAGAACATACACGAAGCACTTATGTTTAAAGGGTGGGAGATTAACTTGTATAAAATATACAGATACATTTGGAGAAATTTAAATTATACGTTAGGTACTGCGACGAAAATCCTTTTGGCGTAATCGGCAAAAGATTGCAGTACAAAGCCCGCCGTTGTAACCAACAGAACACCCATACTAAGTTAAAAATTAAAAAGTAAGAGCCGAGCAAATAAGTTAAAAGATACCCCTTATTGCTTTTAACTTATAAATTCTAACTTATAACTTATAAATTTGCCCGCATGGAAAACACGTTAGCTTATGCACAGGCGCAGGATAAGAATGATGAACTGAAGGATTTCCGTCAGCGTTTTTATTTCCCGAGGTTGAATAACAAGTTTGTAATTTATTTTACGGGCAACTCGTTGGGGCTTCAGCCAAAAACCACACAAGATTATGTGCTGAACGAGCTGGAAGACTGGGCAAGTTTTGGCGTAGAGGGGCATTTTCATGCACGCAACCCCTGGTTCTCGTATCATGAAATTCTTACGGAGAAAACCGCTAAGATTGTGGGCGCCTTGCCACAGGAGGTAGTGATGATGAACCAGCTTACGGTAAACCTGCATTTGTTGTTGGTGTCGTTTTACCGTCCTACCAAGCAACGTTATAAAATAATTTGCGAGGCTAAGGCTTTCCCGTCTGATTTGTATGCCTTGCAATCGCAGGTTAACTTTCATGGGTTTAATTATAAAGATGCGCTGATAGAAATTGAGCCTCGCGAAGGGGAGAAGAGTTTGCGCACCGAGGATATTTTAAAAGCCATTGAAGAGAACAAGAATGAACTGGCGGTAGTATTGTTTGGCGGTATAAATTATTATAGCGGACATGTATTGGATATGAAAACCATTACCGAGGCTACACACAAAGCAGGTGCCTATTGTGGTTTTGATTTGGCGCACGCTGCCGGAAACATAAAATTGCATCTGCACGATTGGCAGGTTGACTTTGCCTGCTGGTGCAGTTATAAGTATTTGAATGCAGGTCCGGGTTCTGTGGCAGGGGCTTATGTGCATGAGAAACATTTGCACAATTTTGATTTGCCTTTGTTTGCCGGTTGGTGGGGACATGATAAAGAAACCCGTTTTAAAATGGAGTCTGAGTTTAAGCCTATGCCTACCGCGGAAAGATGGCAATTGAGCAATGCGCCTGTTTTATCTATGGCAGCTTACAAAGCGGCGTTAGATATTTTTGATGAGGCGGGTATAGATAGACTTACTGCTAAAAGCAAAAAGCTAACTGATTACTTAGAGTTTATTATCAATCAGGTTAATGACTTAACAAATACTCCCGATAAATACTTGGAAGTGATAACACCTGCTGAAGAAAGAAGCTGTCAACTTTCTATGGTGCCGTATGGCAGAGGGAAAGAATTGTTTAACCAGCTTACCGCACATGGCGTTATTGCCGATTGGCGCGAGCCCGATGTGATTCGTATGGCGCCTGTGCCTTTATACAATTCCTTTGAGGACGTATTTCAGTTCGGACAAATATTGTTGCATCTTTGCGCTAAATAAATTGTTATGAAGAAGTATTTCAGTTATCAATTATCAGTTATCAGTAAGTATCGTTCACTGCTAACTGTTTACTGTTCATTGGTATTATTCGCCTGTGGCAGCAACAAAGAACAAGAACAAGCAAAAGATTTGGGCATTATAGAAACGCATCCTGTGCATGGTTCTATTACACAGGCAAGTTTTAAAGTGTGGGGCAATTGCGAAACTTGCAAAGAAAACATAGAAACAGCATCCCATTTTAAAGGAGTTACTTTTTGCAGTTGGGATACCACCAGTAAAGTTTGTACCGTTACCTATGATAACCGCGAAACCAATGTAGATGCTATTGAAAAAGCTATTGCCGCCGCCGGTTATGATAACGTTGCTTACAAAGCAGATGATAAGGCTTATGCTGAGTTAGCGCCTTGCTGTCAATACGAAAGGAAAAAATAAACTCACAAGAATTATTTAGCTGTTTCTCCTAATTCAATAATTGTAAAACTGTTTGGTTTAAAAGCGGCTCTTGGTCGTGGATTTTCCGGTGTTGCTTTGGGTGCTTCCTCACGTTCTGCAACAGGCAAAAAAACATGATGTGTTTTTGAATTTACTGTTATAGTCCTCGCTCCTTTTTCTGTTTTTATGGTTTCAATAACTTTATATGTATTCTCGTTTTCCTCCTGTACTACTGTTACTGTACCTTCTCCGTTAGAACTGTAAGCGCGTTTTAATTCAGTATCAAAAGCAACCCCATCACAACCATCGCCAATAGGCAAAGAGGTAATTACCTTACCTGTTTCTGCATTTACAATCATCATTAATTTATTTCCGCAAACGCTAAACAAACGATGTGTTTTGTTATCAAGAGCCAAACCCGTTGGTTCTTCGCCTGGCGCGATAGACCAGGTTCGTTCCGCTTTTAAAGTAGTTGTATTAATAACCGTGATTTCATTTTTATCTTCTATATTCACATATACTTTACCATTCTCATCGCTTGCACTAAACTCAGGTTTACCACTAAGTGCAATGGTTGCTGCTACCAAATCAGTCTTCGCGTCAATTACAGTTGCATTATTACTTCGTCCGTTAAAAGCAAATACTTTCTTAGAAAACTTATCATATAATATGGCATCAGGATTTGCACCGGTAACTTTTACATTCTTTATTGTTTTTAATGTAGTTAAATCAAAAACAGTAACCGAAGAGTCTTGCCCATTACTTATGTATCCTTTGTTTAAATCATCCGCTATCGTTATACCATGCACACGTTTAGCCGGGATGTTTGCCAAAACTTTTTTTGATTCAACATCTAAAACCTGAACTATGTTTCCATGAGATATGTACAACCTGTTGTTTGTTTTGTCCGCTGTCAGATAATCATACCCCCCATCTCCATCCAAATGGATTTTGTTTAAAATCACATAATTGCTCTGTGCAACAAGCCGGCTTATGGATAGAACAAAACCTAGATAAAAAATTGTTTTTTTCATGTTATTATAATTAATAAGGGGTTCAAATGTAATACAATATAATTCCTGCAACATATTTATATACTATATTAACAGTAGTCGAATTAATATTTTATTAGCTTTGGCATTGTCTTCTAATGAAAAGAACCACATCCATATTACTATTGACTTTTTATGTATGCGCCCAATGCTTTTTACCCGGAGGTAATTTTGCTTACATAGAACAGATACCTGATTTGTATGCCGATTTTTGCAAAACAAATGATACAGATGATGTATTTGAGTTTTTGGAAGAACAGTTTTTTGAATTAGGCTTTCCTGAAAGCGATGAAGATATAAGAAATAAAGAACCCAGACCGGTTCCCTTTCAAACCCCTAGTGCGCAAACTTTTGTAGCCTTTATAGAAAATGAAAACACAGAATTTATACCTTTTGAAGAAACCAAATCATACCATTTTATTTACATTATAAAAGAACACCAGGTAGTTACTCCTTCCGTGTATCACCCTCCTAAGAACAATCAGGCGTAATTTCCTTTTTATTTAAAGCTAATCTTTAATCATGCGACTATTTTGCTACAGCATTTGTATGCCTGTGCTTAGCATTGATTGCAAAGGGAGATATGTGCCTGCAAGCGTATTTGATGATAATTTTTAGAACAAAAAATAAAATAGATTTATTATGAGAACGGGTAAAGTAAAATTCTTTAACAAAAAAAGTAAATTTGGTTTTATCATTGACGATGAAACAAAGAAGGAGTATTATGTTCACGCAAAAAGTGTGGAAGGAGAAATACAGGAAGGCGATATAGTTCGCTTTGAGCTAAAAGCGGCAAAAAGAGGCGATGAATGTACGCTGGTAAAAAAGATAGAATAATATAAAGCAGAAAATTGTTTAAAGACTTTGTAACATTATCTGCAAATGTATGCTCGTATAATTTAATATTGTATTAAAATGAACCCTTTAGTAAGAAGTAAGCTGATATCTATTGCCTTGCTTTATATGTTAGCGATTGTTGGTTTAAAAGCACAACAGGTAGATTCCGTTAAGCTGCCATTTGCCATTGCCAAAGAAAAACGCCTGCCCGATGATGAACTTGCCGAGAAAAAAGAAGGCATGTATGTTACCGGAGTACCCGATTTAAGCTCTGACCCTATTAACGGATTTGGAGCAGGCGTTGAAGGTTCTTTGTTTTTTAACGGAAAGAAAAAAGACCCTTTCTTTGCTTATACGCCTTATAGAGCGGAGCTAAATGTGGCGGTATTTGTTACCACTAAGTTGCAGCGAGAAATTAAATTAGGGCTTGATGTTCCCTATATCTTTAATACCAAGTGGCGTTTGCGTGGCGAAGCGGCTTATGAGGTTAATCCTAATTTGTTGTATTTTGGTATTACCGAAAAAAGCCTTGCTCCATTGGTAAACCCACAAACCGGCACCGGATATTCTTCCTATAGCGACTATTCTAATAGTTTAAAGAATACAGCAGCTTCTTATTATAATACATATACAAAAACAGAAGCTGTGCTAAACCTCAGTATGGAACGTTCTTTCTATGAGGGTAGATTGCGTACCCTTATAGGCTATGAAATAGGCAGTGTGAATCTTTCTACTCCGCTTAATGATAGTTCTTTATTACATAAAGATTATCTGGTAGGTAATATAAAAGGTTTCGGACAAAACTTAGTAACCTTCGCACAGGTAGGTTTAATATATGATACCCGTGATTTAGAGCCCGACCCCAGCAAAGGTTCTTTTGCAGAATTAACTAATGAACTATCTTTAATCGCATTAGGTTCTCAATACAATTTCAACAAAACATTTTTTCATTATAATTTGTATTATCCTGTTTTACCCAAGCTATTTAAGCGCGTAACTTTTGCCGGACGAATCGCTATGGGCTACACGCAAGGCGACGCGCCTTTTTATGAATATCAGGATGAATGGAGTTCTGAAGGCAGCATAGAAGGTTTAGGTGGGGGAACAACGTTGCGTGGGTATAAACAAAGCAGATTTTTGGGACGTGTTATGAATTTCAATAATTTTGAATTGCGCTGTCGTTTTGCTCAAGCCAACATACTTAAACAACATCTGGCGTTTAGTGCTGTACCCTTTTTTGATATAGGAGGTGTTTGGGATAGCTTAAGTCGTTTAAATCATACCGAGAATTTCAGATACTCGGAAGGACTTGGTTTGCGTATCGCCTGGAATGTAAATACGATTCTTCGTTTTGATTATGCAATTTCACAGGAAGACAGGCAATTCTTCTTTTCTTTAGGGCACGCGTTTTAGTGGCGTGTAATCTTCCTACAATTCAACCATAGGGTCCCAGTAGCGTTCTGTAAAATCTACGATTTTATCATCCACTACTTTTATCTTTTCTTTTGCTAATAATTCCTGCATTTCATAAGGATTGGCAAAATGATGTTTGCCTGTAAGTAAGCCATTACGATTAACCACACGATGCGCAGGTACTTTAGGTTTTTGATTGTGCGCATTATTCATGGCATACCCAACTAAACGCGATGAGCCCGCTGCTCCTAAATATTTCGCAATAGCTCCATAAGAAGTAACTCTTCCTTTTGGAATAAGACGTACTACCTGATAAACCATATCAAAGAAATCAGGCGGGGTGCTTGATTCGGACTTCATTTTATTTATTGCGTTTCATTAATGCTTGTGCAAACAAAGCAAAGGCTTCTATCTTTTTCTCAGAAGCAGAAGATGTTGTTAAAAACCTAATGGCATGTCGGTAATAAGCAGCAATTTGATTTTTCAGATTACCATCCAGGTTAAGTGAGCTATAAATATCTTTTACGGCAGCTACCTTTTCTTTTGGATTAAATTGTTTTTTAGTGAGCCAATGTTGTAATTCTTTTTTCTGTTTAGCGTTACTTTTTTCTATAGCTTTTAGTAAGAGCCATGTTTTTTTATTGGCAATAATATCTCCTCCTGTTTGTTTACCAACCTTTTCGGCAGCACCAAACACATCCAAATAATCATCTGTCAATTGAAAAGCAATACCCAGCTTCTCCCCTGCGTTATAAAACAATGCCGCATCTTCTTTGGATGCTTTAGCGCAGATAGCACCCATTTGCATGCTACAACCCAACAATACCGCTGTTTTTAAGCGAATCATTTCAATGTACTCTTCGATGCTTACATTGCTTCTTGTTTCAAAATCCATATCCAACTGTTGCCCTTCGCACAAGCCAACCGCTGTATTAGAAAAAACACGTTGCAATTGCATAGCAGTTTCTTTTTTATACTTGGCCAGTTCCTGATAGGCTTTTACCAACAAAACATCTCCGCTTAAAATAGCTACATTCCTGTTCCATTTTTCATGTACCGTTTGTTTACCTCTGCGTAAGGGTGCGTTATCCATAATGTCATCATGGATTAAAGAAAAATTATGAAACAACTCCACTGCAGCAGCAGCAGGTAATGCCTTGGTTATTTTAGCATCAAAACAATCAACAGCAATTAAAGCAAGTAATGGACGAATGCGCTTGGCATCCAAGCCTAAGAAATAAGTTACGGGCTGATAAAGATTATTTGGGTGCTGAGGCAGCTCATTTACTAAAGGTGTAAAGTAATTGTCAAATACAGCGGCTAATTTTTTGTAGGGGTTTTCTTTCATAGTTTGGTTTCAATACCCAACAAATATCCTTTACAGTTTTAGCAGATACGTGCCATAACCGCTTTTGGTAAGGGGTTGTGCTATTTTATGTAATTGCTCTTTAGTGATGTAGCCCATGTTATAAGCAATCTCTTCTATGCATCCGATTTTTAATCCCTGGCGTTCTTCTATAACCTGCACAAACTGTCCGGCTTGCATAAGCGATGCAAAGGTCCCCGTATCAAGCCACGCGGTACCTCTGTCAAGTATGCGGACTTCCAGTTTCTTTTGCTCTAAGTATTTTTTATTTACATCCGTAATTTCATATTCACCACGCGCACTAGGCTTTAAGTGCTTGGCAATTTCTACTACCGTATTATCATAGAAATACAAACCCGGTACTGCGTAATTAGATTTTGGCTTAGCAGGTTTTTCTTCTATAGAAAGCACTTTATGGTTCTCATCAAAATCAACTACGCCATAACGCTCGGGGTCGCTTACGTGGTAAGCAAACACAATACCGCCTTGCGGACTTTTGCAGGTTTGTAACTGACGACCAAGACCAATGCCATGAAAAATATTATCGCCCAACACTAACGCCACATTTTCTTTACCTATAAATTTTTCTCCAATAACAAACGCTTGCGCCAGTCCGTTTGGAACTTCCTGCACAGCATACGAAAACTTACAACCTATTTGAGAGCCATCTCCCAGAAGCCTCTCGAAGTTAGGTAAATCAGTAGGGGTGGAGATTATCAATACTTCATTAATACCTGCCATTAACAAAATAGATAATGGATAATAAATCATGGGCTTGTCATACACGGGCATCATTTGTTTGCTCATGGCAAGTGTAAGCGGGTGTAAACGTGTACCCGAACCTCCGGCTAAAATTATTCCTTTCATTTTTCGTATTTGTTTTTAGTTATTGCAAAATGCTATTTGCCTAAAGGCTCGGGTCATAGTATTTATACTTAAAAGGCAAATGTAAGAAAGCCATAGTAATAAGCAAAAGCAAAGTGCTTTAAAAAAAACAGTATATTTACTGCTCAACGCAAACATGAAAATTAAAGCTAGCATACTTTTTACGCTTATACTTTTGGCGGTTGCTATACTATCCTGTAAAAAGAAAACTACGCCTGCGGCAACTCCAACCCCTACAGTTATACCGCCTTCCTTTTCATTTACGGCTTTGGGCATTACAACTACAGGTGTTCAGTATACCATCAGTAATCCAACAGGCGGACCTTTTCAAGTTACAGGAAGTAATACCGGCAGTAGCAGCAATTACCAAACCGTTGTAATAACCGTTAGCAATGGCAGTGATATTACAGTTCCCGGCACATTTACACTAAACACAACGGCTTCTAATAACAGCGATAATGCGGTATATACTTCAGGTACTTTTTCATATAGCACAAATGCTTCGCACACAGGTACTATCACTTTTAGTAAAGTTGATATGGTTAACCGTGTTATGTCGGCTTCTTTTAGTTTTTCCGCTCAAGAGTATAGCCCTAACAATAGTAGCTCTGGCACAATTTCGGGTTCATTTACAAACGTGGGGTTTTAGTAACTGACTACTATTGGTTTCACATCAAGGATGTAGAATAGAAATCTATGATTAGTTAACTAAAATTATCCCAATCCTTCCAAACAGCCTCATAACCCTGCTGTTTTATAATTGCAGTAATTTCTTTTGGAGAACGCTCATCGGAAATTTCAAATTGCTCTAACGATTGAGGTTCTACCACATAACCACCGGGGTTGGTTTTAGAGCCTGCACTCATACTTGTAATACCCAGTTTAATAACGTGGTTGCGGAAGTTTTCATCCTCGCGGGTAGAAAGAGAAAGCTCTACCTCGGGATTTAAAATACGATACGCACATATTAGTTGCACGAGTTGTTTATCAGTAGCCATTAGCGGATAGCTTTTAGCGGTTAGGGGGTAGCTATTAGCGTTTAGCTGTGGGCCGTTAGGGTTTAGTGGCTGTTCTTTACTAACAGCTAACCGCTCATCACTAACAGCTATTGGTCGTAAGCGAGGAAAGGAAATAGAGTATTTGGTTTTCCAATAGGTTTTTTCGAGATAATCTAAATGCAGGGCGGTAAAAAAGCAATCGGTACGCCAATCTTCCAGTCCAATTAAAACACCGAGTCCTATTTTGTGTACTTGGGCTTTGCCTAGTCTGTCGGGGGTTTCCAGTCTGTAATCAAAGTTTGATTTTTTGCCTTTTGGGTGATGTGTTTTGTAATTATCGCGATGATAGGTTTCCTGATAAACCAACACGGTGTTTAATCCTTCGGCCAATAAGGTTTCGTAATCCGTTTGATCAAGCGGTTGCACCTCGATAGAGATATGAGAAAAATACGGACGAATTAATTGAATGGCATGTTGCAAATAATTTACGCCCACTGTTTGGTTGGCCTCGCCGGTAACCAACAACACATGGTCGTAACCCATTTGCTTGATGGCTTTTACTTCCTGCAGTATCTCATCATCGGTAAGTGTTTTGCGTTTTATTTTATTATCTAAACTAAATGCGCAGTAGGTGCAAATATTCTGACACTCGTTACTTAAATAAAGGGGCACATACATTTGTATGGTTTTGCCAAAACGTTTTTGTGTGAGTGCATTACTTAGCTGAGCCATCTGCTCTAAATAAGGCATGGCAGCAGGGGAAATTAATGCCTTGAAATCTTCGAGGGTGCATTTATCTTTTTGCAAAGCCTGCAACACATCGGCACTTGTTTTAGCAAGTATGCTTTGCTTTACTTCATTCCAGTTGTATGTGTTGAATAGATCTTTAAAATTAGCCATTAGCTGGTAGCGATTAGCTTTTAGTAGTTAGTGTTAGTTATCAGATGGTTTTGATTTTGCTATTAATGAGCGCATCATTTTTTTAATTTCAGTTATTAATTGTAATGCAGTTTCATAATCTTGCTGAAGTATAAAGTTGAGGTCTTTAGATAAAAGAAGTAAGTATTCTGTTTCGTTTGCCGAGCCGGAAGCAATTTGCAAATACCTGATAAACTGACCTTTTGATTCGTGTCCGCATCCTTCTGCAATATTGGTTGGTATAGAAGATGAGGCTCTTCTTATTTGACTTACCAATCCATATTTTTCTTCAGCGGGAAACTGTTTAGACATTTCATAAATAGATAAAGTAAGCTGATGTGCTTTTTGCCAAACTATTAAATTTCTGTAATCTTTCATTTTTGTTTTTACTACTAACAGCTATATTTCTAAATGCTAACCGCTTAATCTAAAAACGCCGTTAACGGACTACTTGCCTCAGCAAAGTTTTTTGGTTTAGCTAACTTAGCTTCGAAGGCTATTCGTCCAGCTTCTACAGCCATTTTAAATGCTTTAGCCATTTGTACCGGGTTTTGAGAAACAGCAATGGCGGTGTTTACTAAAACTGCATCGGCTCCCATTTCCATTGCTTCTGCTGCATGAGAGGGCGCGCCAATACCGGCATCAACTACAACGGGTACTTTACTTTGCTCAATAATTATTTCTAAAAACTCGCGGGTGCGTAAACCTTTGTTGCTGCCAATAACAGAGCCAAGTGGCATTACGGCTGCAACACCAACTTCTTCTAATCGTTTGCATAATACAGGGTCGGCATGTATGTATGGTAAAACAACAAAGCCAAGCTTTACTAATTCTTCGGCTGCATTTAATGTTTCAATGGCATCAGGTAATAAATATTTTGGGTCGGGATGTATTTCTAATTTCAACCAATTGGTTTCTAAGGCCTCTCTTGCCATTTGTGCAGCAAACACAGCTTCTTTAGCATTGCGTACACCGGAGGTATTGGGTAATAAATTAAATTGAGGATGCGAAAGATGAGTTAAAATATCATCATCGGTATTCTTTACATCTACTCTTTTTAAAGCGACCGTAACCAACTCAGAACCTGAAACCAGCAAAGCCTCTTCCATAAGAGCAGAAGAACTGAACTTTCCCGTTCCGGTAAATAGGCGAGAGGAGAATGTTTTATTTGCTATAATTAATGATTTCATTTTGCGTTTTTTAGTTGGTTGTTAGATTCCCCTCCTGGGAGGGGTTAAGGGTGGGGTTATCTCGTAAAGACTCCTTCTCTGAATTATCTATCCATAGATCAATTTCTCTCAAAACATTAAACATATCTTGTTTCACTTTAGTATCAGAAAATCTTAAAAAATTTACACCGATGTTTTCTAAAACTGCCTGACGATTGGCGTCTTCTTCCTGCTTACTATTATGACTGCTTCCATCAACTTCAATGGCCAGCATTAAATCCTTACAATAAAAATCAATGATGTAATTACCTATTACTCGTTGTCGGTCAAAATCAAAACCTTTACGTTGTTTTCCTTTTAATTGTTTCCAAAGAAGTATTTCTCCAAGTGTACTATTTTTTCGAAGTTCTTTAGCACGAATAACTAAATCTTGATTGTAAGGTAAGATAATACGTTTTTTACCCACCCCCTGCCCCTCCAAGGAGGGGAGTTTTAATACAGCCAAAAATTGTGAAATAGTTTCTCTTTTATCTTTTGAAAAAGTAATAGCACTTGCAATGGCAATTCCATAAACACCACTATTCAATAATGTGGAGACATCATTTGAGGTAATTCCTCCGATAGCAATAATGGGAGTAGTAATATTATTAGCTCTGCATTTATTTATTATTTGTGTATAGCCTTCAATGCCCAATACAGGACTTAGCTTTTCTTTGGTTGAAGTAAAACGAAAAGGACCTAAGCCTATATAATCAACATTTGGCGCGTGCAATTTAATATCTTCAAAGGTGTTAGCTGTACCACCAATAATAAAATTACTTCCTAATAATTTTCTTGCTTCAGCGGTACTTATATCTTCTTTTCCTAAATGCACGCCGTTTGCATTAATTTCTTTAGCCAGTTCAACATTATCGTTTATAATTAGTTTGGCATTATGTTTTCTGCAAACAGATAATGTTTCTATGGCAATAGCTTTCCATTCAGCGTACGATTTATTTTTAACGCGCAACTGAACCCAATCAACTCCTGCTATACAAGCTTCTTCCGCAAGTTGTGCATGCGTTTTACCTTCAATCTCTTGTGTTATATAGTGTAGTTTTGATATCATCTGTGCAATCTGTGGCTATAATTTATGAAAGCCTAATAACGTTTTATTACTATTTAAAACCTTCTCGGTATATTGTTTTGCTTTTAAACAAGCTCGATGCAAGTCTTCGCCTTTAGCCAAATTAGCAGTAATAGCAGAAGACAACACACATCCTGAGCCATGCTTAGGGAATACATCTTTAATCTTCGGCCGAAAGGAGAATTGTTTCCCTTCTTTTAGAAATAAGGTATCATACCCAACTTTCTTCTCAGCGTGACCTCCCTTTAAAAACACATTGCAGAACTGTGAAAGATGTTTAGCGTTTTCTGTCGCCTCTGTGTGTATTCCTAATTGCAAGGCTTCAGGCATATTGGGTGTGATTAAATAAAGTTCTCTGCAGATGTTTTCCGATAAAGCTTTATTGACTTCTTTGTGAAATTCAAAGCCCGCAGAAGCTTTTAAAATTGGGTCCCATACAATTTTAAGACTTGAAACTTGAGACCTAAGACTTGAGACGAGAATATTTAAAACTTCCAAATTTTCAACTAATCCGATTTTTACATATTCAAACTCAAAACGTTTTTTTAATATATCAATCTGTTCAATTATTTTATCTACAGGAACCCAATCTACTTTGTTAAACTCCTCATCATTCTGAAATGTGTTCGCCGATATAACTCCTAAGCCATATACTTTGTTAGACTCAAATGTCTTTATATCAGCCAGCACTCCGGCCCCGCCACTTGGATCGAAACCGGCAATACTTAATACATATTTTCTTACTGGACTCATTAATTAAATTGGGCTACTCTCAACTTATGCAATCTTCTTAATTCTTCCGTATCTAAAGACTGTAACCATTTATCGGCTTCAGCAACTTCATTAAAAAGTTTAGTTGGTACAAGGGGTTTGTTCATCCTTAAATAAAAATTGCCCAATATTCTTTGTGGCATAGAAAAAAGCACGAAAGAATCTGCCAATGTATATAAAGTGCCTTTGCCCCGTGAAATATATTTCATAACCTCCATATCAATAGTAGAGAACTTCCCCGGTATGCGAAGCATTTTATGGACAACCCCTTTTGTCATTTTTACAGTAACATCTATCAGTTCTTCTGTTTCTTTCATAGTATAGTTAATATTATCTCCATAAAAGAATTGAATAATGCCGTCATCTCGCAACTCTACTTTTGTGTGAGCTAATTCTACTTTATCTATTACTTTATATGAAACCGTTTTTTCCATAAACTACAAATAAACCTCGCTGCCCTTTTCTTTAAACTCTTTTGATTTTTCTTCCATGCCTTTTTTTAAAGCTTCATCTTCAATCACACCTTGTTTCTCTGCATAGTCGCGTACATCCTGTGTAATCTTCATGGAACAAAAATGCGGTCCGCACATAGAACAGAAGTGCGCAATCTTTGCGCCTTCAGCGGGTAATGTTTCGTCATGAAACTCGCGTGCCGTATCAGGGTCTAATGATAAATTAAACTGGTCTTCCCAACGGAACTCAAAGCGGGCTTTACTCAACGCGTTATCTCTGTATTGCGCTCCCGGATGCCCTTTAGCTAAATCAGCAGCATGTGCTGCAATCTTGTAGGTAATAACACCATCCTTTACATCTTTCTTATTTGGTAAACCGAGATGCTCTTTAGGAGTAACGTAACACAACATGGCTGTACCATACCAACCAATCATAGCAGCACCAATGGCAGATGTTATATGGTCATAACCCGGAGCAATATCTGTAGTCAACGGACCAAGTGTATAAAAAGGTGCTTCGTGGCATTCTTTCAATTGCTTATCCATGTTTTCTTTTATCAGGTGCATAGGCACATGTCCGGGACCTTCAATCATAACTTGTACATCATGTTTCCAGGCAATTTTAGTAAGCTCGCCTAATGTTTCTAACTCACCAAATTGTGCCGCATCATTGGCGTCGGCAATACAACCCGGGCGAAGTCCATCTCCTAAAGAGAAAGAAACATCGTACGCTTTCATAATTTCACAAATCTCTTCAAAGTGTGTGTACAAGAAATTTTCTTTGTGGTGCGACAAACACCATTTAGCCATAATGCTGCCACCACGCGATACAATTCCTGTAATACGTTTTGCCGTTAATGGAACGTAACGCAATAATACACCGGCATGTATGGTAAAATAATCTACGCCCTGTTCGGCTTGCTCAATTAAGGTATCTCGGAAAATTTCCCAAGTCAAATCTTCGGCTTTGCCATTTACTTTTTCTAAAGCCTGATAAATAGGAACTGTTCCAACAGGCACCGGACAATTACGAATAATCCACTCGCGTGTTTCATGTATGTTTTTTCCGGTAGAAAGATCCATTAACGTATCTCCGCCCCAACGACAACTCCACACCGCCTTTTCAACTTCTTCTTCAATACTTGAACTAACAGCAGAGTTACCAATATTAGTATTAATCTTCACCAAAAAGTTCCTTCCAATAATCATCGGCTCACTTTCAGGGTGATTGATGTTGGCAGGAATTATGGCACGCCCCGCAGCCACTTCATCTCTTACAAACTCAGGGGTAATTAAATTCTTAGGGGTGTTTGCGCCAAAACTATTACCTGCATGTTGCTGACAAAGTACATCCCTCTTGCCCCCTTCAAAGGGGGAATTTCTTATTTCATCAATGCGCTGATTTTCTCTGATGGCAATGTATTCCATCTCTGGTGTAATGATGCCCTGCTTGGCATAATACAACTGACTAACATTTTTACCTGCTTTTGCTTTGTAGGGCTTTTGTATATGCTCAAAACGCAGACTATCTAAACTGGTATCGTTTGCTCGTTGTTTGCCATATTCAGAACTTATATCAGTAAGTTGCTCTACATCGCCACGCTCAACAATCCATTCTTCACGCAAACGCGGAAGCCCTTTTTTTAAATCTATTTTATAGTTAGCATCCGTGTATGGTCCGCTGGTATCATATACCGTAACCGATGGGTTTGTTTCAACCTTATTACTTCCGTTAAATTTATGTACGGTATCTGTCAAGGTAATTTCGCGCATGGCAACGCTAATGTTATGCAGTTTACCTTTTACAAATACTTTGCGTGACCCTGTTAACGGCTCACTGCTTATTACACTTTGATTAGGTGCTTTATCTTTTGTTTTCATTTGTAGATTTTTTATTTATTTTTTTGCCACAGATTACGCTGATTTCACAGATGTTTACATAATCTGCGTTATCCGTGCAATCTGTGGCTAACCACCTTGAGTTGCTTTAATTATTGTTATTTTATCATTATCGTTTAGTGCCTTTTGCTGCCATTCTGCTTTGGGAATTACGTTATTATTTAACGCCACTGCAATACCTCGCTGCTCGTGCAAGTTCTGTTTTTCTAAAACCTGATGCAGCGTAGCAACTGCCGTAAGGTTAATAGGGTTATTGTTTACAAAAACAGTCATGTTTTTTATTTGCAATTTATTATTTACGATTTAGTTATCGCAATCATTAAATCGTCAATTCCTAATTCATCAATGACTTTAGAGGGGCGAGAGAAACACCGAAACGTATTTCTTTCACTTTTCCCTTCGCAGGCATTACCCTGTTCAGGTTCAAAGGGTTTTTCTCAGACCCCCGCTTTGGCGAGGAACACCCCTAAAGTTTCTACTACAAATATAAAAAGAAATTGATTAGTTGTTTTTAATTTATTTTCTGAACGATGCGAACAACAAATTAACTTGTATATCCTGTGTCAACCTTTAAATGGGGTTGTTTATAGGCTTCTACGGCTAAAACATCGCAACGGTTATTTTCCACATTATCGGCGTGACCTTTTACCCATTTAAATTTTATGTGATGTTTTTTATAAAGAACCAAAAAGCGTAACCATAAATCTACATTCTTCACATTCTTAAAGTTCTTTTTTATCCAGCCATCTATCCACTTCTTTTCGATGGAATCCACCACATATTTTGAATCGGAATAAACTATAACCTGACTTCCTTCATTCTTTAAGTGCTCTAAAGCAACAATTACTGCCATCAATTCCATACGATTATTGGTAGTGTATTTAAAGCCTTCACTGAGTTCTTTGCGTTTATCTTTATAAATCATTACCACGCCATAACCACCCGGACCGGGGTTTCCGCTGGCAGCGCCATCTGTATATATATGAATGGAATCCGCCGCGGATTTCGCAGATTTTACTAAGTGAGAGCCATCTGTGTTCATCTGTGTAATCAGTGGCTTATATACCTGTATTAGTCCTAAAAATCTTAACGGCAATGGCCAGCAAAATAATTCCAAATACCTTACGGAGAATAGCCACGCCGCCTGCACCTAATATTTTTTCTAACAAATCAAGTTTTTTAAGTACTATAAAAACAATTACCACATTAATTACTATGCCTATTAATAGCGATATTGCATGATATTGCGCTCGCATAGAAAGCAACGTAGTTAGCGTACCCGTACCTGCAATGAGTGGAAATGCCAATGGCACAACCGATGCGGTGGATGATACTTCATCTTTATAAAGACGTATGCCCAATATCATTTCGAGGGCGATGAAAAAGATAACCAGCGAACCAGCGATGGCAAAGTCGTTGGTGGTTAGCCCGATTAGTTCTAAAATAGATTTTCCGGCAAAAAGAAATACGACCATGATGGCTAAAGAAACCAGTGATGCTTTACCCGCCTGAATCTCGCCTACCTTTTGTTTAAGCCCGATGATAACGGGTATAGAGCCCACCACATCTATTACGGCAAACAACACCATGGTTACGGTGGCAATTTCTTTTATGTCTATATTAAAATCCATACGCTAATTAGGTTGTTTCTCAAGCTTCATTAAATCTTTGCCAATGTCTTTTCTGTAATATTTTTTATCGTACGAAATAATTTCAGCATTCTTCATGCTTTTGGTAATGGCTTCTTCCATCGTGTTACCAAAAGATGTAATAGCAATAACCCTTCCTCCATTGGTAAGCACATGATCTCCCTCCTGTTTTGTACCTGCATGAAAAACAATACTGTCTTTTGTTTTATCTAAATTACTAATCACTTTATTCTTTTCGTAATCTTCAGGGTACCCGCCAGATACCAACATTACCGTAGTGGCAACGCGCTCATCAATTTCTAAGTCAATTGTATTCAGTTTCTCGTTGGCAACAGCTTCAAACAGTTCCAATAAATCTGTTTTTATACGAGGAAGGACAACCTCTGTTTCGGGGTCGCCCATGCGACAGTTATATTCTATCACATAAGGCTCTCCGCCGCAATTCATCAAACCAATAAAAATAAAGCCTTTATAAATAATGTTCTCTTGTTGCAAACCCTTTAGTGTAGGAATAGCAATACGCTCTTCTACCTTCTTTATAAAAGCAGCATCGGCAAATGGCACCGGACTAACCGCGCCCATTCCACCTGTGTTTAAACCCACATCGCCCTCGCCAATACGTTTGTAATCTTTTGCAGCGGGTAGTATTTTATAATGCTGCCCATCGGTAAGCACAAAAACAGAGAGCTCAATACCTTTCAAAAACTCTTCTATCACCACCTTGGCTGATGCGCTGCCAAACTTAGCGTTGGCAAGCATTTCGGTAAGTTCTTTTTTTGCTTCGGCTAATGTTTCAGGAATTACTACGCCTTTGCCTGCCGCTAAGCCATCAGCTTTTAAAACATAGGGCGGACTTAAAGTTTCTAAAAACTTCAACCCTTCTTGTAAAGTAGCGGCGGTAAATGTTTGGTAACGGGCAGTAGGTATGTTATGCCTAATCATAAACTCTTTCGAAAAATCTTTACTGCCTTCCAACTGCGCGCCCGCCTTACTGGGACCAATAATGGCAATATCCTTTAGCACCTCATCAGCTTTAAAAAAATCATATATGCCATTTACCAGCGGGTCTTCCGGACCTACTACCACCATATCAATATCTGTCTTCCACACAAAATTCTTAATGGCTTCAAAATCGGTGGCAGCTATGGCTACATTCGTGCCGCATAGGGCAGTACCGGCATTACCCGGCGCTATGTATAAATTGCTCAGCTTTTTACTTTGAGATATTTTATAGGCAAACGCGTGTTCTCGTCCGCCATTGCCCAGTATTAAAACGTTCATAGAGACAAAAGTAATGTAAATTTTTATTTGGGCGTTTCGATGAGATATCACAGTTGGGCTTTGTACTGCAATCTTTTGTTCTATGCGGGGAATGTAAGGTGCTACCCCCTCATTTTGCACTAAGCAAGAAAAACGTATATTTAGTGCGGTAAATTCTCTTATGGAATCGCTGCAGAAAGATATTAGGGCATTGGGGACTATTGGTCAGCAGATTACCTCTACTCGCGATTTTGAAACCATTTTCTTAAAACTACACCAAAGCGTAAGCGGTTTGATGGATGCCGAAGCTTTTGGTGTTAGAATTTACAACCCCGATAAAAACGAAGTAGAAGTTAAATATGAATTTGATAAGGGCTTACGTTGCGAACCCTTTTCTTTTTCGATGGATAACGACAATAATTTTTCGGTATGGTGCATTAAAAACAGCAGGGAAATTTTTATTAATGATAACACCAACGAACATACAAAGTATGTAAAGAAAATAATTGTGATACAGGGCGAGATGACGCAATCGCTTATTTTCTGCCCTATGATTCTGAACGATAAAGTAATTGGGGTAATTACTGTGCAGAGTTATAAGAAAAACCAGTATACTGCCAATCATCTCAATATTATAAGAACGCTTGCTTCTTATGCCGCTATAGCCCTTGAAAATGCTCGCTTGTATGAAAACATGGAAGCCGAGGTTAAATTGAGAACCTCGGAAATCATCAGACAAAAAACCGAGTTAGAGAACTCGTATAAAAACATTGAGTTGCTTAGTAAAATAGGACAACAAATAACCTCCTGTTTATCCGTAGAAAAAATAATCGAAACCGTTTATCAGAACGTAAATCAATTAATGGACGCCTCTTCTTTTTGGATAGGCATTTATAATAAAGAAGAACAACGACTGAATTATCCTCTTGGTAAGGAAAAAGGAAAGACCTTGCCCTCTGCGTACTATAATTTGAGTGAGGATAAATGGCCGGCAGTATGGGCTTTCAAAAATCAGAAAGAATTTTTCGTGAACGATTATGGAAAAGAATATAACCAATACATTACAGCTTTTGCCCCTCCCTTTCCTATTGCCGGAGATTATCCCGAATCATCTATTTGGTACCCTTTAATTTCAAGCGAGAAAAAAACACTCGGTGTTTTAACGGTGCAAAGCTTCACTAAAAATGCTTACAGCGATTATCATTTAAGTATTGTCCGGAATTTGGCTGTATTTACTTCTATCGCCTTACAAAACGCTTTGCTGCACGAGAATGTTGAAAAGGAAGTGGAAAGCAGAACCGCGGAAATTGTTAGGCAAAAAGAAAAATTAGAAGTTTCATATAAAAAAATTAAAGTGCTGGATGAGATAGGTCAGCAACTTACCTCCATACACGATTTTGAAACTATCTTCTCTAAACTTCATCAAAGCGTGAATCGCTTGATGGATGCGGAATGCTTTGGCATTAGAATTTACAACCCCGATAAAAACGAGATAGAAATCAAATATGAGTTTGACAAGGGAATACGGTCGGAGCCCATATCTTTCTCTATGGATAACGAAAACAACTTTTCGGTATGGTGCATCAAAAACAAAAAAGAAATCTTCATCAACGATAATGTTAATGAGCATAAACAGTATGTAAAAGAAATTATTGTGGTACAGGGCGAGATGTCTCAATCGCTTATTTTTTGCCCAATGATTGCGAAGGATAGAGTAATAGGCGTGTTGACCGCCCAAAGCTATGAGAAGAACAGATATACTCCCGACCATCTAGATATAATAAGAACCCTTGCTTCTTACGCTGCTATAGCCATTGAAAACGCCCGTCTGTATGAAAACATGGAAGCTGAAGTTAGAATGCAGACTTCAGAAATTATGGAACAGAAAGCGCAGATAGAAAAATCGCATAAAAATCTTTCGCTGCTAAGTAAAATAGGACAACAAATTACTTCTACCCTAAACTTAGAAACTGTGCTGAATGTTGTTTACGAAAACGTAAATAAACTGATGGATGCCAATGCCTTTCTAATTGGTTATTATAACCGCGATACGGAAATTATTGAAATGAAATTCGGCATAGAAAAAGGAAAAATAATTCCTTTTCATGGTTGGACGATGAGTGATAAAAACCGGCTTGCCGTTTGGTGCGTAGATAACAGAAAAGAAATACTCATTGAAGATTATCAAAGAGATTTTAATAAATATATTCCTGACATTGATATTCCTAAACCAGCCGCGGGTAAGCTTCCCGAATCGGTAATTTATCTTCCCTTAATTGTTGAAGATAAAATTGTGGGTATTATGACCGTTCAAAGTTTTGAAAAAAACGCTTACACAACCTATGATCTGGAACTGGCAAGAACACTGGCATCTTATGTAGCCGTAGCTTTAAATAACTCAGAAGCGTATAAACACCTAAGTGTTGCCAAACAGGAAGTAGAGAAGCTTTCTATCGTTGCCAGCAAGTCGCAAAACACGGTGGTTATTTGCAACGCTGATTTAGAATTTGAATGGGCAAATGATGCCTTTACACATAACTATAAATGCACATTAGAGGAATTTAAAAAAGAACATGGCAATACCATTATGGAAGCCAGTGGTTATCCCGAAATAAAGAAAGTTATTAATGAGTGCTTGAGTAAAAAAGAAGGAACTACCTACGAAGCAAAAAGTATAATCAAAGGTAAAGAAATGTATTTTCAAACAACCCTTTCTCCTATTTTTGATGAACAAGGAAAATTGCTGAATATGGTTTTGATTGATGCTGATATTACAGAACGTAAAAAAGCGGCATTAGAAATTGAACAGAAGAATAAAGACATTACCGATAGCATTAATTACGCTAAAAAGATTCAGCAGGCCATATTACCTTCTGATGAACAATTTCATTCGCTGTTTCCCGACTCATTCATACTGTATAAACCAAAGGATATTGTTGCCGGTGATTTTTATTGGATGCAAGAAATTGAAAATACTGTTTTTATCGCGGCGGCAGATTGCACAGGGCATGGTGTTCCGGGTGCAATGGTATCTGTTGTTTGCAGCAACGCGTTAAACAGAGCGGTAAAAGAATTTCATTTATCTGATACCGGAAAGATACTTGATAAGGTAACCGACCTCATTATAGAAACCTTTGAGAAAAGCGCTACCGATGTAAAAGATGGTATGGACATTTCTTTGCTTGCCATAAATATTAAAACGAAACAAATACATTGGAGTGGTGCTTATAACGTACTTTGGTATTTTCAAAACAATAAACTACATGAAATTACCGCGGATAAACAACCCATAGGTAAAAGTGATTACCGAAAATCATTTAAAACTCATAAAATAATGTATCAACCAAATACAACATTTTATTTGTTTACAGATGGATATGCTGATCAGTTTGGCGGACTCAAAGGAAAGAAGTTTAAGTACAAACAACTTGAAGAAAAACTACAGACTATTTATAATAAGAAATTAGAAGAACAAAAGGAATTTTTAAACACGGCATTTGAAATATGGAAGGGTGAGTTAGAACAAGTGGATGATGTTACTATTTTGGGAATTCGTATTTGAAGTATACGGCAATATGTTTAAATAATTAAAACACTTTATATGAAGAGAATAAGTATTTTATTTACGTTGGTTATTTTTTGTAACGCTATCAATGGTCAAATAATCCCCGCACAAATGCTGAATGCGGAAACCGCATTGATAGACGACAGGGCTAACACAAAAAAGCTGCCTGTACTAAATCAGGATTCTGTTTATACGGTAACTAATTATTATAAGATAGAGCGCAGCATTCCCATGCGCGATGGGGTAAAACTGTTTACCGCTATTTATATTCCTAAGGATTCTTCCACCAAGCACCCTATTATGCTTTGCAGAACGCCATACTCATGCGGACCTTATGGCGCCGACAAATTCAGAAACTTTTGGAGCAGAAATACGATGTGGTACCTTAAAGAAAAATATATTGTGGTAGTGCAGGATGTGCGTGGCAGATGGATGAGTGAAGGTGAGTTTGAAGATATACGCCCTTATAACTCAAAAGCCCATCCGGCGCTTACTCCGCAAAAAGGCAGAGGAACATTTTCTTCCGTAGCCGGAGAGATTGATGAAGCCACTGATACCTACGATGCCATAGACTGGATGATAAAAAATATACGTACCAACAACGGAAATGTCGGAGTGAGTGGTATTTCATACCCCGGGTTTTATTCTACCATGGCTGCGCTTAGCGGGCATCCGGCGTTGAAGGCGGTTAGTCCGCAAGCCCCTGTTACCGATTGGTTTATAGGAGATGATGTGCATCACAACGGTGCTTTCTTTCTGTTAGATACGTATGATTTTGATTATTTCTTTGGTAAACCCCGCCCTAAGCCTACTTCAGAAGAGCCTACTTTTTTTGATTTCAACAGCCATGATAATTATGATTTCTATCTGAAAGCAGGCTCGCTAAAGAGCATCACCAAAAAATACATGGGCGATACCATGAAGTTTTGGAATATAGAAATGAATCATCCTAACTTAGATGATTACTGGAAGTCGCACACCATTACCTATAACCTGAAAAACATAAAACCCGCCATGCTAATTACGGGTGGTTTGTTTGATGCTGAAGATTGCTGGGGCGCATGGAATACGTATAAGGTAATTGAAAAGCAAAGTCCCGCTACGTTTAATAAACTTGTTATGGGACCTTGGTTTCATGGCGGCTGGGCAAAGTCAGATGGCAGTCATTTGGGTAATATACAGTTTGGCAAAGGCGTTAACGATTACTATTATAAAAACATTGAGATACCCTTCTTTAATTATTACCTGAAAGGAGAGGGCGATATAAAGCAAATTGCCGAAGCAAACATTTTTATTACCGGAGAAAATAAATGGACTGCATTTGCACAATGGCCCCCTAAAAATACAGAAACAAAAGCTATTTATTTGAATGATAAAGGAGTCTTATCTTTTAGTAAACCCACCGAAACAAATAGCTTTTCAGAATATACCAGCAACCCTGCCAAGCCCGTGCCTTATACCGAAGACGTGCACTTAAAAAGAACAAGAGAATATATGTCGGACGACCAGCGCTTTGCCGCACGAAGACCCGATGTGCTTGTGTTTAAAACAGATGTATTGGATAAAGATGTTACGCTTGCCGGACCAATTATTGCAGACCTATTGGTAAGCATTTCTACCACCGATGCGGATTTTGTAGTAAAGTTGATAGATGTTTTTCCGGATACATTTAGTTATTCTAAGAAAGATAAATACCCTATGGGTGGTTATCAAATGCTGGTGCGTGGCGAGGTAATGCGCGGGAAGTTCCGTAACAGTTTCGAAAAACCGGAAGCTTTTACTCCCGATAAAATTACGGAAGTTAAATACGAGTTACCCGATGTGGCACATACCTTTCAAAAGGGGCATCGCATTATGATACAGATACAAAGTAGCTGGTTTCCTTTGGTGGATAGGAATCCACAGCAGTTCTTAGACATATATCATTGCGATGACAAGGATTTTATTAAATCAAACATCCGTATTTATCATGATGCTACGAATGCTTCCTCTATTTTACTTCCTATATTAAATAAGTAAACAGACAATGAGATTATTTTCTTTTTAATTACTTTTATTGAATAAATGCAAATGAAAAAATTTATGAAACATTTAGTATGGCTAGTATTAGTCATTGGATTAGGCTATGGCATAAATTATTGTCGGGTTTCGTTCCCCATCATTAGTGGTTATGGGGCTAAAGATATATGCTCGGCTGTGTTTATTTCACACAGAGACCCAAAGGAAGTGATGACCCAAGAGTTGGGTAAGTTCCCTTTAAAATTAGGTTCGTTTGAGGTTGACTACAAAGATTCTTCTGTTACAGGCTCTGTGTTTGGTTTTGCCAAGTGCAAAGCGATTTATCGCAAAGGTTTAGGCGCTACCTTAGTTGCTGAGATAAGCGAGGAAGAAATTCGCAAGCAACATTTTATTTTGGCTCATCCTCCGGCAATTAATCAGGACACAGTTGCCTGGCCCATGGGCAATAAAACAAATGAAATACTGCCTGATGAGGTTGACCAACCTGCTTTAATAGCCGCCGTTAAAACTGCTTTTGATGAATCTGATACAACTAAACCAAAACGCACACGAGCTGTAGTTGTACTTTATGATGGCAATATAGTTTACGAGCAATATGCAAAAGGTTATACAAAAGAAAGTAAACTGATTGGCTGGAGCATGACTAAAACAATTAATGCTACACTGATTGGCATGCTTGTAAAAAATGGCAAACTAAATTTGGATGAGCCCGCACCAGTACCCGAATGGAAAGATGAGAAAGACCCGCGCCATGCTATTACGCTTAGAGATTTATTGCAACAAAGCAGCGGCTTGGATTTTGAAGAAGATTATAGTAAAAGTAGTGACGCCACTAATATGTTATTCAGGCGTGCCGATATGGGAGCTTACACGGCTTCTCGTCCGTTGAAAGATAAACCGGGTTCGGTGTTTTATTATTCAAGCGGCAACTCTAATATATTAGCCCGCATAGTTAGACAAACTATTGGAGAGAATAGTTATCATGCTTTTCCTTACGACAGTTTATTTTATCCATTGGGTATGTATAGTGCTATCATGGAACCCGATGCTTCGGGCACTTATGTGGGTTCATCTTACATGTATGCTACCGCACGCGACTGGGCTCGTTTTGGCTTACTGTATATGAACAGGGGAGTGTATAATAATAAGCATATTTTAACTTTAGATTGGGTTCAACAAAGCATTACCCCCGCTAAATCAACTGAAAGAGAAAAAGGAGATTATGGTTTTCAGATTTGGTTAAATGCCGGAGCAGAGAATAGCCCGAGCAATAGATCGTATCCTCATGCGCCCACCGATTTATATTATTTAGATGGCTTTGAAGGTCAACGGGTTTTTATTGTTCCTTCAAAAAGATTGGTGGTGGTTCGTTTAGGTTTAACGCAATACAAAAACTTTGATTCAGACGCTTTTATAGCTTCTATTATTGGTTGCGTGAAATAAGAAATAAAGAAAGCATTTGATTGATTAAACCCTTACACCAATAACCAGTACATCATCTATCTGCTCATATCCACCACGCCAATCTGTAAAGACTTTACGTAAGTGTTCATATTGCTCCTGCATAGGTTTGTCCGTTATTTCGGCAAAAGTACGTTGCAGGTTTGCTACCATAAATTTCTTACCCTTTTCTCCGCCAAACTGGTCGGCATAACCGTCACTAAAAACATAGATACAATCTCCTGTTTGCAATTGAACTGTATGGTTGGTAAACTGACGCTTTATTTCAAAATCATGCTCTATACCTCCAATAGGGTTTTTGTCGGGTTTAATAATTTCAGCTTTATCGGTAGTTCCTTTTCTGTATATCCAAAGCGCACGATTAGCTCCCGCGTAATCAAGTGTCATGTTTTCTTTATTAAAAGAACATAAAGCTATATCCATTCCATCACGGCGCTCGAACTCTCCTTTGTTATGATTAAGAGCCGTTTTAACACCTACGTGCAGGTTGTTTAAAATTTCGGCAGGCTGATAAACTTGTTGCTCTCCTACAATCTCATTTAATAATGAGTTTCCTATAATGCTCATAAATGCGCCAGGAACACCATGTCCGGTACAATCCGCAGCGGCAAAAAGATTTTTACCATCACGATTAGCAAACCAATAAAAATCTCCGCTCACAATATCTTTTGGCATGTATAATACAAAGGATTCAGGAAAATCTTTTTTTAATCCGGTAATAGCAGGCAGTAATGCCTCTTGTATATTTTTGGCATATTTTATGCTATCGGTCATTTCCAAATTTTTGTGTTCAATGGTTGCTTTTTGTTCTATAACTTCTTTGTTTATCAGTTCTACTTTTTGTTTCTCCGCACGCAATTCTCTTGTACGTGATGCTACTTCCTTTTCGAGTTTAACTTTATCAGCATATAGCTTTTTTGTTTTATATGTATTGTAAGCATAAATGGATGCCAAAGTAACCACAATGCAAATGGTATAAAACCACCAGGTTTTGTACCAGGGTGGCAGCACTTTAAATTTAAAAAGCAAGGGCTCTTTATTCCAAATACCATCATTATTCATTGCCTTTAAATGAAAAATATAGTTGCCCGGCTGAAGTGATGAATACGTTACCTCTGTTTTTGAAGTTACCGGAACCCAATCTCCATCAACGCCATCTAACTTAAATTGGTATTTTACTTTGTCGGGGTTTGTTTGAGAAATTCCAATAAAATTAATAGTTACGTGGTTCTTGACATAAGGTAGTTTTAAATCTACGGGTAAACCGGATAAAGAGTCTAAACGGGCGGCGTAGGGTGATAAATCCGTTTTCTCAAAAAATAATTTTATATCGGTAATTAAACAAGAAGGTTCCTGATAATTTGTTTTTTCAAAACGAGGATTAAATGTTGTAACACCTTTTACGGTACCAAACCACAGCTTACCTTCGTCATCTTTGATGGCAGAATTAAAATTACACTCCAATCCTTTTAAACCCTCTTCCTTGCCAAAGTGTTTTATATTTATTTTTTTTTCTGAAATGAAGCCGTTTACATCTAAAGCATCTATACCTTTATTGGTACCTATCCATAAACGGTTTTTACCATCAAAGACTAAAAAATAAGCCTGATTAGAAATTAACCCATCTTTCTCGCCAACGTTTACAAACTCTTTATGGTTGTAATAAAATACGCCTTCTTCTGTGCCGAACCAAAGATTTCCATCTTTATCTTTTGTAACATTATAAACAGATTTATTGGTAAACTTATTTTTCGCGTTAAATATTTCAGCTGATTTGCCATTATACTTAATCGCCCCATAACTGGCCGTAGCCAACCACAAATTATGTTCATTATCTTCTGTGATATTGTATATAGTCATATCAGCGGCACCTTTTAATTTGTTTACCACATCAACCGGTTCTTTTTTTCCGTTGTCTCCAAAAACAACCAGTCCGTTTTTAGCACCTATATAATGTATACCCTTTGAAGAATGGTAAATAGAAAATATAGTTTGATAATCGCCGTCTTCTCTCCAAAAATTTGTAATTTTATTTTGATATAAGATACTTAAACCGGTATAGGTTCCTATCCAAAGTTTAGCGTCTTTATCTTCCGCCATGCAATTGATTACGCGGCTGTAGCCTAACGTATCTAAATTATATTTTTTTCTTTCCTTCCCGTTTATACATAATAAACTATGGTAGCGGTCGGCAATCCAATATTTCCTATCCCTAGTCTGATAGATGCAATTAATATATTCTCCCTGAAGTCCGTCTCTTTCACTATAATTTACAACGGCTTCCGAACCTAACTTACTTATTCCAAAACCATTTGAACCAAACCATAGATTGCCTTCGCTATCAATGTATGACGAAATAATAAGATCGCTAACTAATCCGTTCTTTACATTAAATTTTTGATATGCCTGTTCGTTATATTTTATAACCCCATCATTAGTAGAAAACCACAACGTATTGTTTTTATCTTTATTTATAGCGGTAAAGGCGGTATATTCAACAGGAATTCCGGATATTTCTTTCTTTTTGATTTTTTTAGTCGCGTTAACAACATATAAGCCGGCAACTGTTCCGATATACACATTGCCTTTACTATCCTCATTAAAAGAGCGAATAAAATTTTCTATCAATCCGTTTTTGGTGTCAAACCATGTGTAGGTATTGTTTGTGGGAGAGTAACAGCAGGCACCGTTTTGAATGGTTCCGAACCAATAATTACCGGCATTATCCTGATAGATTGTAAATACAGATGAAGTTTCTAAAAGTTTATTGCCGGTTAGCTTGACGGGTTGTTTCTTTTCATTCAAATAACAAACGCCTTGTTGCGTACCTATCCAAATTTTTTCCGATTTATCAATCAGGACTTTAAATACGGTATTAGCGGGAAGACCATTACCGGTATCAAAACGAACATCTTTAAACGCGCTTTTTATTTGCAAACCATCATAGGTTGCAAAATATATATTTTGGTTTTTGTCTTCCGTAATGGCATAAATGGTATTGCTTATAGCTCCGTTTTCGGGAGTAAAGTTTTTAAACGTTTTACCATCAAACATGGAGGCTCCGCCGCCGCCCGTTCCAAACCACATATAGCCTTTGCTATCCTGAAACACACACAACACCTGAGATTGAGCTAAACCGTCTTCTACATTGTAATTCCTGAAATCATAGGTCTGCGCATGAACCCCGGCCTCTCTCCAAAAAAGAGGGGAGATGAGAAGTAAAGTAGTATATAACCAATTACGCATGTATTTTATCGGCAGTTTTAGCGTATGAATGTTTTTTAATGCAATCCACAAAAAACTTTACTTTTTCCTTTTCGGTATCGGGATATAAACCATGACCTAAATTGGCGATGTATCTGAGTTTACCAAAAGAATTCAACATGTGTTTGGTTTGTTTTTCAATTTCAGCATAATCGGCGTAAAGCAAACAAGGGTCGGCATTACCTTGTAGCGTTTTATTTGCACCAAGTATTTTTCTTGCTTCATCGGGATTTATGCTCCAATCCAATCCAACAACGCTACAGGCAGTGTTTTTAATTTCAGGTAATGCAAAGTGCGCGTCTTTGGCAAAAATGGTAACAGGTACTTTTTTGCTTAGCGCATCGCTTATTATAACCATGTATTTTAAGGAAAACTCTTTGTGCATTTCGGGAGATAAAACCCCTGCCCACGAATCGAATATCTGAATGAGATTAGCGCCTGCTTCTACCTGAGCTAATAAATAATTAATACTGCTTTGGGTTATTTTTTCTAATGCCTGATGCGCCAGTTTTGGATTGGTATATAAAAGCTTTTTTGCTTTGCTGAATGTTTTGCTTCCGCTGCCTTCTGCCATGTAGGCAAATAAAGTCCAGGGAGCGCCACAAAAGCCAATTAGCGGAACACGGTTGTTTAATTGCTTTTTTGCCAAATGAATAGCGTCATATACGTATTGCAAATTGCTTCCGTCTGTAACAACTAAGCGGTCTACATCCTGTTGGGTAGAAATGGTTTTTTCAAACCAGGGACCTTTGGCCTCTATCATTTGGTAGGGCAAACCCATTGCTTCTGGTATAACTAATATATCAGAGAAAATAATGGCGGCATCAACGCCCAAAATATCTACCGGCTGCACAGTAACCTCGGCTGCCAGTTCGGCATTTTTTACAAATTCTATAAAGTTTTTGGCTTTGGCTCTAACGGCACGGTACTCGGGTAGTATTCTGCCGGCCTGCCTCATGAGCCATACCGGAACACGTTCTACATCTTCTCCTTTGGCTGCACGCAGCAATAAATTGTTTTGTAACATCTCATCAAAAATAAGCTAAATATTGATAAGCATTAGAAGCCTGCTTAAATTTTATCCGGATTTTTTTATGATACTTTTTGCGGCAGAAAAAAATATTTCGGGGCAAAGATTCAGCGCGTGCTTGAGCCAGCCTTTGAGATTGCTTCGCGCATGAACAGGAATGGATGTTTTTTTTGCTGTATTTAGCCCTAAAAATCGCTTTTTAACAGAAACAGGCGGGTTTTTGTATATTTGGAGATAAATAACCAAATAATGCGCTTATTCATATCCTGTCTTCTATACCTGTTTTTTGCTTTTGCTAAGGGGCAAAGTCGAAATATAACTTTGGAAGAGTGTAAAAAAAATCAATTACGAGAAAAGGCATTTATGCTACAAAACAAATTCACCCAAGTAGAAATTAAGCATTACTGTAAAGACCAGAATCACTTTCCTAAAAAAAAATTGTATTGGGAACTACAAGGTAAAGCTGTTTATGAATATGATGCCAATGCGACTTTAATAAGTAGAAAATTTATATCGGTTAACTTCGATGGGAACGAAATAGTCACTTGGCAAGGTAAATACATTTATAACAACATGGGGATTTGTGATTCTGCTACAGCAGACAATGGCACCATGTTTAAAGTTGGTTCTTTGCCTTCCTTAATGTATCCCGCATGCTATAATGGGAAAAGAAAATTAAAAAATGGATTAACAATCAAATATAAAAGAGAAAAAATACGTTATGTTACAAGTTATCCTACTAAATCCGTTTATACTTTTAAATAACCATGCTCATATATTTCCAATCTCCCAAAATAATTACCAACGCGCCAATTTCTATATAGGCGGAAAGCCTTTGTGGTATTCTTACTGTACCTTTGCGGAGTATTAATACTCTTGATAAAACTAAATAACATACAAAAGGCCTACCACATTGGCAAAAGTGAGTTTAAGGTGCTTAAGGGCATTAACGCGCATATTAAAGAAGGCGAGTTTGTTTCTATTATGGGCTCTTCGGGCTCGGGCAAATCTACCCTGCTAAACGTGCTGGGTATTTTAGATAACTACGATAGCGGAGAATATTACCTGAATGGCACGCTGATTAAGAACCTGTCGCAAACACAGGCCGCCCATTTGCGCAACAAGTTTCTGGGTTTTGTGTTTCAGTCCTTCAATCTGCTTTCGTTTAAAAACGCTATGGAGAATGTGGCGCTGCCATTATACTACCAAAAGGTTTCGCGCAAAGAGCGCAACAAACTGGCACTTGAATATTTAGATAAAGTGGGTTTAAAAGACTGGGCGAATCATTTACCGAGTGAACTAAGCGGCGGACAAAAACAACGTGTTGCCATAGCCCGTGCTTTAATTGGTAAGCCCAAAGTAATTTTTGCCGATGAGCCAACAGGTGCTTTAGATTCTACCACTTCACTGGAAGTAATGGATTTGTTTAAAGATATAAACGCACAGGGCATAACGTTGGTGGTAGTTACGCACGAAGATGATATTAGTAAAATGACGGACAGGGTGATTCGTTTAAAAGACGGACTAATACAGGGAACAAGTAACAATAATCAGGTAACACTACCTGATACCTGAAAATGATACCAGATAAAAATGTTTAGCAGAGATAACTGGCAGGAAATATTTGAAACCATAAGCAAGAACAAGTTGCGCACGTTTCTTACGGCCTTTAGTGTGGCATGGGGTATCTTTATATTGGTGGTTCTGTCGGGTGCAGGCAACGGATTAAGAAACGGCGTTCAAACCGCTTTTGGAAACGACGCCTCTAATAGTATCTTTATAGAAGGCGGCATTACTTCAATGGCATACAACGGATTGAAAACTAACCGCGAAATTAAACTTACGAATGAGGATTATGAGTTGATAAAAAATAAGATAAAAGAAATTGATAACGCCTCTGCCATGTTTCAGCATCGAGACAGTAAAACGTTAGTGTATAAAAGAGAACGCGCGGCATTTTTGGTTCGCCCGGTAATGCCCGACCACCAGATTTTAGAACGCGCGGCTATGATAAAAGGCAGGTTTATTAATATGATTGATGTTAATAGTTATGCCAAAGTGTGCGCCATGGGAAAACCTGTGAAAGAAGCTTTGTTTAAAGATGAAGATGCTATTGGTAAATACATAGATGTAGGCGGAACTAAATACATGGTGGTTGGGGTGTTTGATGACCCCGGAAGAGGGGATAACGACCGCATTTACATACCTGTTTCGACCGCGCAACGAGCATGGAATGGAAAAAATTTTATAAACACCATGTGGTTTACCACCGGCAACGCGGGCATTGAGCGCAGCGAAGAAATTGCTACTGAAATACGACAGCTAATGGCAACCCGGCATAATTTTAATCCGGCTGATAAAGACGCGTTTGGCGTTTATAATAACAACGTAGAGTATGGTCGTGTAATGAACATGATGACGGGCATAAAAATATTTGTTACCATCATTGGTATATTTACTTTAATAGCAGGCATTGTAGGTGTAAGTAATATTATGATGATTATTGTAAAAGAACGCACAAAAGAAATTGGTATTCGCAAAGCCTTAGGCGCACCGCCTTTCTCAATTGTTAGCCAGATAATATTAGAAAGCGTTTTTATTACCGGAACTGCAGGTTACATTGGGCTGGTGTTTGGCGTAACTATTCTGGAAATAAACAGAAAATATAAGCTTGTTGAAAGCGATTTTTTTAAAAACACCGAGATTGATTTTGGCTTAGCTGTTTTTTCTACTATTATATTGGTAGCAGCAGGTGCTCTGGCAGGACTAATCCCCAGCATACGCGCCGCAAGAATTGAGCCAGTTGTTGCATTAAGAGAGGATTAAATAATGATTCTAGACCGAGATAACTGGCAGGAAATATTTGCAACTATTAAAAAGAATAAGTTGCGAACTACACTAACTATGCTTGGTGTAGGCTGGGGTATTTTTATGCTTATTATTATGCTGGGCTTTGGCAATGGCATGCGTAATGGAGTGATGAACGGCTTTAGTGGCATAGCGACCAATAGTTTTTTTATGTGGACACAACCTACCACAAAACCTTACGGTGGTTTTAAAGCGGCACGGGTTTTTAATTATACTAATGATGATGTAGAAGCCTTAAAGCAAATACCGGAGTTAGACGTTGTTTGCCCAAGAAATCAATTAAATAATTTCGGACAAACCAACAATGTAGTTCGGGGCTTAAAAACAGGGGCTTTTCAGGTGGTGGGTGATGTGGCCTACATAGATAAAGTAATAAAAATTCCCATCGCAAAAGGGCGGTTTCTTAATCAAAAAGATACCGATGAAAAACGAAAAGTATGTGTGATAGGAAATCGCGTGTATGATATTTTATTTAAAAAAGATGAAAATCCTATCGGGCAATTTGTGCGCATCAACGGAGTGTATTTTATGGTGGTTGGTCTTTCTGTGCCTCACAGCGGTGGCAACGAAGGCAGAGACGAAGCACAGATGATAAATGTCCCCTTTTCTACCTTTCAAAAAGCGTTTAATAATCCTAATAAAGTGGGTTGGTTTATTATTAAAGTAAAGGATGGCACCTTAGCCAAAGATGCGGAAGAAAAAGCCATCGCTGTTTTAAAAGAACGCCACAAAATTGCACCCGACGATAAAGTGGCTATCGGGCATTGGAATATGGGTGTAGAGTTTGGAAAAATAACAGGTCTCTTTACCGGCATTGACTGGCTAATTTGGATAGTTGGCATTGGCACGCTGCTGGCGGGTGTTATCGGCATCAGCAATATTATGCTTATAGTAGTAAAAGAACGCACCAAAGAAATTGGCGTTAAACGCGCTTTAGGGGCGACACCAGCCAATGTGGTTTTGCAAATTTTGTTAGAAGCCCTTTCTATTACGGCTATTGCAGGATATATGGGTTTGGTTAGCGGTATTTTTTTGTTAGAAGCCATCAACTCGGCAATGGGCGAAGGTGGTGGTGGAGAAGGTGGCGGGTCTATGTTTTCAAACCCAACCGTTGACATCAGTATTGCTATGAAAGCGCTAAGCGTAATTATTGTGGGGGGATTAATAGCGGGCTTTATTCCTGCGCGGAGAGCAGTTGCTATCCATCCGGTAGAAGCATTAAGAACAGAATAAAATATAAACCATATGATAAAAAAAATAATCAAAATCAGTTTACTTGCTTTAGTCCTTTTCATTTTTGGCTACACCATTTTTTATCTCTATAAAAAATCGCAGAAACCACCGGTGGTGTTTCAAACACTTACTCCGTTTGACACCGCTATTGTAAAGAAAACAGTGGCTACAGGTTCTATCATTCCAAGAAAAGAAGTGAATATGAAATCGCGTGTATCGGGTGTAGTAGAAAAGTTTTTTGTAGTAGCCGGACAGGAAATTAAAGAAGGAGATATTATTGCGCGTATAAAAATTATTCCAAGCATGGCAAACCTGCAAAGCGCGGAAACACGTATCAGTCAGGCAAAAGTAAGTTTTGATAATGCGTCTGTTGAATATAACCGTAACAAAAATCTTTTAGAAAAAGGCGTTATTTCAAAAGCAGATTTTCTTCCTTCTGATTTAAAATACAAAAGCGCTGAAGTAGAAGTAAAAGCGGCGGAAGATAATTTGCAAATCATAAAAGAAGGTGTTAGCAAAAGCATGGAGACTGCTTCTAATACCATTGTAAAATCAACCATCAGGGGTATGGTGCTGGATGTACCTATTAAAGAAGGAAGCTCGGTTATTGAAAGTAACACTTTTAATGAAGGAACTACTATAGCTGTTGTGGCCAATATGGGTGAAATGATTTTTGAAGGCAAGTTGGATGAAAGCGAAGTGGGTAAAGTAAAAGAAGGTATGCCCCTTGTACTAACTGTAGGCGCTATTGATGGGGAAACTTTTAATGCCAATCTGGAATATATTGCCCCTAAAGGCGTTGCAGAAAATGGAGCCATTCAGTTCCTTATTCGTGCTGCCATGAACAAAGAAAAGAACAGCGCCTTTTTACGTGCAGCCTATAGCGCAAGCGCCGATATTATCTTAGCGAAGAAAGATAAAACCTTGGCTATACCCGAAAGCGTTTTGCAATTTGATAAAAGTAAACCTTTTGTAGAAGTAGAAAAATCGCCAAATGTTTATGAAAAGAAATACATCAAAACCGGCTTATCGGATGGCATCAATATTGAAGTCCTTGAAGGTCTGACCAAAGCGGATAAAATAAAGATACCACCATTAAACGCCCCTCCTGAAGAGAAGAAGTAAATTAAGTTTGTCGGCAATGACGAAACAGCCTAAGCGAAAGGATGTGATTTTATTACCTCAATATCTTTTTTAATAAGCTTTGTAATATCTTTTAAGTAAGGCATTTCATCCTGCGTACAAAAAGAAATAGCAATACCATTAGCCCCTGCCCTACCCGTTCTTCCTATACGGTGAACATAGGTTTCAGCCTGTTCTGGCAACTCGTAGTTTATTACATGCGAAAGTTTGTCTACATCAATACCACGAGACGCAATATCAGTTGCTACTAATACACGAATGGTTCTGTCTTTAAATCCTTTCAAGGCTCTTTCTCTGGCATTCTGAGATTTGTTGCCGTGTATAGCCTCAGATTTAATCCCTGCACTATTAAGTTCTTTCACCACCTTATCAGCACCACGTTTGGTACGTGTAAAGACCAAAGCACTTTCAATGGTTGCACTCTTTAAAATGTGTTTCAACAAATTACGTTTACTTTCTTTCTTCACATAGTAAACAGATTGCTTAACCAACGTAGTAGTAGATGAAACAGGTGTAACCGCCACACTTACCGGGTTTTTAAGAATGGTGTTTGCCAGCTTCATAATATCGGGCGCAGCCGTTGCCGAAAAAAACATGGTATGCTTTTTTGCAGGGAGCTTGGTAATTACCTTTTTTATGTCGTTAATAAAGCCCATATCCAGCATACGGTCGGCTTCATCCAACACAAAATACTCTATGCTGTTTAGTTTGATAAAGCCTTGTTGCATTAAATCGAGCAACCTGCCGGGAGTTGCCACTAATATGCTTACACCTCTTTTAATGGCGTTAACCTGTGGGTTTTGATTAACACCGCCAAATACGGTTGTATGTGTAATGCCGAGGTTTCTGCCATACTCGGAAAAATTTTCACTAATCTGCAATGCTAACTCACGGGTAGGTGCAAGAATTAACGCTTTAATGGTTTTTTGTGGAACCGCGGGTTTGTTAGTATGCAACAATTGCAATATAGGTAAAGCAAAAGCTGCCGTTTTGCCGGTGCCGGTTTGCGCGCATCCAAAAATATCTTTTCCGGCAAGTATATGCGGAATAGCTTGTTGCTGAATGGGTGTGGGTTCTTTATAACCCTTTTTATCTAAAGCTAAAGTAAGCTCAGGGATAAGTTTTAAATCTTGAAATGTCATTTAATTGTTTTTTTAAATTTATAAATACAAACAGGTATATGCGTTCAAGCGCATAGGTTGTTTAATCTGAAAAGAAATTGTAAAGTATATCGTGTTGTGAAGTCGGAATACAAACTGATTGAGATACAATCTTCTAATTGATGCGACAAAGATACACAATTAATTGGAATGGCTCACTACCTTAGTAGAGTTACCTGTCCGGCCATATTGTGCGATTTGTTTGTAGGGTCATCCGTGTATTGTAGTTTATACACATACACATCTTCCTGGCATTTTCCTCCATGATAGGTTCCGTCCCAGCCTTGGTCTATAGTATTTGTCTGAAAGATGAGGAGCCCCCATCTGTCGTAAATAACCATTTTCAAATCATGAATGTGATTGCATACGGCTTTAAACACATCGTTTAATCCATCATCATTTGGCGTAAACGTATTAGGGATGTATAAAGTGGCTTCAATTTCTACTTGTACCGTAGCCGTTGTAACAGTTGAGCAATTATAATTATTGGTTGCAGTAATTGTATAGATAATATCACTTGCCGGAGTAGATAGGGTTGTATTACAATTGTTACAACTTAGATAATCTCCGGGAGACCAAATGCAACTATCAGTTGATGTGGCATGTAGCGTAACATTTTCTCCTTCGGGTACTAAAGAGTATTTGGGCTGAACACTTAGTGCCGGAAGAGGGTGTACAACTATAGTAACGGTATTGGTACTTATACATGGACCGTTAGCAATAGAAGCCGTATATGTTGTAGTGGTTGTTGGATGCGCAACAGGATTATAAATGCCGGTGTTAGTTAAACCAAAAGGAGGACTCCACAAATAAACGTAATTACTGCCTTGTGTAAGTTGTAACTGCACACTTTGCCCATCGCATATCGTGGCATCTTGTAATTGAATAGCAACCGGAGAATCTTCAGATACTTTAATGCTATCCATGCCCTTGCAACCATAGTTATCTATGGTATTTACAAAATAAGTTCCCGCATGAGTTACTTCTATACTGGCAGTAGTTTGCCCGGTGTTCCAATTGTAAGCCGCATAGGCACTTGTAGTATATAATTTAAGGCTATCTCCGGTACATACAACAGAAGCAATACTACCAATATAAGTATTATTAACCACAACAGATACCGTACTTGTTTTACTGCTGGTGCAAAGTCCGTTTGAACTTGATACAACATATTGAGTTGTAGCTATAGGAGATACCATTATAGAGGTCACGTTCTCTGAAGTACTCCATGTATAGGTAGTTCCTCCGCTTGCTGTTAAAGTGGCAGTGTTTCCTGCACATATCGTTGCATTGCTCACACTTATGATAGGTGTAACATTTACGCTAATATTTACCGTAGCTGTATTTACGCAGGAATGAATATCAGTACCCGTAACGGTATAATTGGTAGCTACTGTAGGCGATAAAACAACGGATGTACCCGTATTACCCGTACTCCATGTATAAGTTGATGCGCCAACGGCAGTCAGTATCGCGTTAGTGCCCATGCATATTGTGTCATTATTTACGCTTATTGTTGGCAAAGGATCTACGGTTATACTTGTAGTAGCGGTTTTTACACAGGCATTGACATTAGTAGCTGTTATTGTGTAATGAGTGGTTACCACGGGAGATTGAACAATGGATGAAGTAGTATCGTTTGTATTCCATGTATAAGTAGATGCGCCACCGGCAGTTAATGTAGCGGTGTTACCAATACATATTGAAGGATGATTTATAATTATAACAGGCAACGGGTTAACTGTTATCGTTGAAGTAGCAATGTTTTTACAATTATTGCTGTCTGCTCCCGTTACCGTATAATGAGTTGTTGTTGATGGATGTATGGTTATGGATTGTGTTGTTGCCGAAGTATTCCACGTATAAGTAGATGCGCCGTTAGCAGTTACCGTAGTTGTATCTCCCGCACATATTGTTGAACTGCTTGCGCTTACTATCGGTAAAGGATTTACACTTATGCTTGTTGTAGCAGTGCTTACACAAGAATGAACACTCGTTCCTGTAACCGTATATTGGGTAACAACCGTAGGCGATTGAATGGAAGATACCGTTACATTATTTGCGCTCCACGTATAAGTAGAAGCTCCTGTAGCGGTTAAGGTGGTTGTAGTGCCGGCACAGATTGTAGGACTGTTTACAGTAATAGCAGGAAGTGGCCATACTTTTATAACAGCCAGAATAGTATCGGTAGAATAACAACCTGTGGTATTTGTCGCCGCCAGTTGAACGGAGTATGTTCCGGCAACGGTATAGGTGTGAGAAGGATTAAAAGTAGTATCTGTAGTCCCGTCTCCAAAAGACCAATGGTATTGCGTGGCGTTTTGGCTTTGATTGGTAAAAGAAACGGGAAACGGCGCACAGCCCTGACCTGTAGTGGGCGTAATACTTAATACCGCCTGAGCCTGTATTAAATTAAAACTGAATTTTACCAGCGCGTTATTACAATTATTTGATTGATCTGTTGTTGACCAGGCACCCGGTGTAGTAGGCATATCCTGATTTACCTGATAGTTAGTCGCCGGGTTAACAGCACATCCTTCGCAAATAGCCTGATAAATAACACCCGATTTATCAAACCGGCTGGTGCCTCCGTCTACATGCTCTTCACTTCCTGAATCTCCGCCAAAATAAGTAGCATACCATAAAGCTGTTGCGTTTGGCTTAAGTACCATAAAGTAAAAATCCATCCCATCCGTATGATTTTGAAACGCATTAGCGGTTACGGGTAGCCCATTGGTGGTGCTTGCAGGTTGATTGTAATAATGCGTAACTCCATTTTGGTCTTGCCAGGAAGCTAAAATACCACCCCAACCCGATATATAAATATTGCCGCAGGTATCTACTAAAAATGCTGAAGGGGCTATATCGGGGGCACCTTGTCCTGTTCCAAAAACAGTAGAGAATATGGTAGTTGATAGAGTTGGATTAAACGCATGTATAAACTGCCCGCTGTTTGGATTTGAATATACACCTGCTGTTACGGGGTAGCTGCCACTTGTTTGCCCATATATATATACATTATTTGAAACATCTAATTGCACAAAATAAGATTGGTCGTAACTTGAAGTTCCTATATAGGTAGATTGAAGCAGGCTATTGCCATTAGAAGATAAATGTGCGAGAAAGCCGTCAATATTACCTCCATACGTACTGTGTAAAGCCCCTGTTGTTGTAGGAAGATTCGGGCTTTCTGTACCACCCGTAAAATATACGGTATTATTATTATCAATGGCTAAGTTATAAGCGGCGTCATTAGCGCTGCCACCAAAATAGGTACTCCAGGTAAGGGCAGAAAGAGTTGCATTTAATTTAAATACACAACCATCCTGCAATCCCGCATTGGCTGGTTGCACGCAACCGGCAGTAACCGGAAAATCTGTTGATTTGGTGCAAGTGGCTATATATATATTGTTGTTGGCATCCAATATAATATCTCCCCTTCCGTCATCGGCATAATTAAATTTTAAAGACCCACGGGTTGTTTCGCACCCCGAAAAATTTACACCATCATCATCGCTTCCTCCAACAAATGTGGAAGCTATTAACGCGGTTCCTGCAGCGTTAAATTTGGTAATAATAACATCTGCACCACCATTTAAGCTAATATCATAAGCGCCCGCGGTAACCGGAAAATCTGTAGAATAGGAGCGCCCGTATATAAGCAGGTTGTTATTGTTATCTACTATAATACTTGCAGGTTGTTCATTATTACTGCCGCCCAAATAAGTAGAAAATAACAAGTTTGTTCCGGTAGCATTAAACTTAGAGGTAACAATATCAAACCCCATATAATCATACGTTGAATCAGTAATACCCCCTGCAAATGTTGCCTGAAACGCCCCTGTTGTTAATGGGTAACCGGTACCAAAACAAATACCCGCAGTATATCCATTTCCTAAATTATCATAGCTGGCACTCATACCCCAATTATCGGCAGTAGAACCCGTAAAGGTTGCAAACACAAGTGTAGGGTCAATTATCAAAGGCAGATTGTGGTTGTAGTTGCCGGTAATTTCAATGCCAACTACATTATCCTTTAATGAGTACCTGCAGTTTACTTTGGTTTGTTTACCATCTGTTTCCTGATAAGCAAACGGGGCATCCTGCACCATTTCCCCCACACTTGTGCCAATAATTAATTTCCCATCGCGTATGGAAAGATTATCCTGCCCGGTAAATTTCATTTTAATAACCGAGGCATCTGCCGCAGGGTTTACCGTAAAATCATAGCGGGGGTTATTATTGCTGCTAAATGCTTTTAGCGAAACACCGTTATACAAATCAGGATAAAAAACCCCTTCACTTACAGGCACTTTAGAAGCCCATTTTTTAGGGTCAGAACCCAAGTAGTAATTGTGGTAAAACTCTTTAGCGTTTAATTGCTGTGTAAGCGGATTGGTATTCCCGCCTATAAATTCCATGTGTACCACATGAAAATTTAGTGTTACGGCATCATCACCGCCGGAACTTACAGCGCTTACCCTTGCACCAGAGGTTTCAGGGTTGTTATCTTGGTGCGGGTGTAATTGCCTTAACCCGTCTTGCGGAAAAAACAGATAGGTAAACGCATTACGTTCTAAAAACAAACGCCCACCCCTGAAATTAGTCTGATATAATACCTTGCTGTTCCATTGCCCCTTGTTTTTAATATAGTTAAGGTAAGATGGCATATCATTATTTGAACTCAGGTATAAAACCGAGCATACAAATAACAGTAAAAGTATAGCATACTTTTTTTTCATTATAGGACCAAACTAAATTCTATAAGTAAAAATAGCAATTATTTCGAGAAAACAGAACTTATTGAAATTTATATCGAAATAAATATGATGGCTCTAACGCTTAATGGTAAAGATGTAACTGTAATTTGCAGCTTTTTGTACACCAAAAAAACAGGAATTCTATGTTTACAATGCCTGCAAAATATCATCCAGTATATCCTGCTTATTTTCTAAGCCAACCGATATTCTTATTAAGCCCGGAGTGATGCCTGTTTTTACTCTTTCTTCCTCGCTTAGTTTGCAATGCGTAGATGAGGCAGGATGAGTGGCAATAGTGCGGGAATCGCCCAGGTTAGGCGATATCTTTATCATCCGTAGTTTATTCATAAAAGTTTTACCTGCTTCGTAACCTCCTTTTAAGGAGAACGTAATAATGCCTCCGCCGGCACTCATTTGTTTTTGTGCAATGGTATAATGCGGATGTGATTTTAGAAAAGGATAACGCACAAAATCTAAGGCTGCATGTCCTTCTATATTTTCGGCAACAAACAAAGCGTTGCTGCAATGGCGCTCTACGCGCAAAGCCAGTGTTTCTATGCTCTTAGATAATACCCAGGCATTGAAGGGAGAAAGGGCTGGACCACTCACGCGCGAGAACAAATAAATTTCGTGTATCAATTCTTTCTTACCCAACATACAACCGCCTAATACACGTCCTTGTCCATCAATATATTTTGTGGCAGAGTGTATAACCAAATCTGCGCCATATTCAACCGGGCGCTGAAGTATGGGTGTGGCAAAACAATTATCTACAATAAAAAGTAAGTTGTATTTTTTTGCAAGCTTACCTACTAAAGCCAAATCAATTACCTCGATAGCAGGATTGGTGGGTGTTTCCAGAAAAATAATTTTTGTGTTGGGTTTAATTAATTTCTCTATCTCTTCCGGATGATTGGCATCAAAGTAAGAATAACTGATGCCCCACTTAGGAAAGTATTTGTGCAAAATAGTATGTGTAGCACCAAACACAGAGGCGCAACTAATCACATGGTCGCCCGCACTTAAGAAAGTAATAAGAGATGCAAACACCGATGCCATACCCGATGCGGTAGCAAAGCCTGCTTCGGTTTTTTCGAGCGAACACATTTTATCTATAAACTCATTAGTGTTTGGGTTTGAATAGCGCGAGTATATATACGCATCATTCTCTTCGGCAAAAGCTGCTTTTAAATCTTCGACCGTATCAAACACAAAACTGCTGGTTAAGTACAAAGGGGTACTGTGTTCCTTGTTCTGTGAGCGTTCTGTTTGTATGCGAATGGATTTGGATTCCTGATGGTTCATATTTTGGTTTTAGTTTGCCACAGATTACACTGATTATCACAGATATTATTTAGAAAATCCGCGTTCATCTGAGAAATCTGTGGCTAATTTACTTTAACGGTGTAGGTAATTTTTGCTGTCTTCTCTAATATCTTGGCAACCGAACAATATTTTTCAATCGATAAATCGGCTGCACGCTGAGCTTTATCCAAATCAATATCACCACTAAGATGATAGCTGACATGAATAGTGGTAAACAAAGAGGGTTCTTTGCCCTGTTCGCGTTCTGCATCAACCGTAATGTCAAAACCTTTTATTTCCTGCTTTTGCTTTTTAAGAATACTCACAATGTCTATGCCGCTGCAACCGCCAATGCCTGCTATCAATAATTGCATGGGCGTAAAGCCTTTGTTACCGCCACCGATAGCGGCGTTGGCATCCATAATTAATTTATTATGTGTCTCGTTTTCTGCTTCAAAGCCATAGGCATCATCAAAGCGCTTAATTTTAATTTGCATTTTCTACCAATAAAGTTTCTTCCGCTAAAATAGTTTCTTTATTTAAAACAGGTGTTACAATAGCATCTTCTGTTAAGGCAACAAACAACTTATTTTTTATAATGTAGTCTTTGTGTTGTATTAAATCATGTAGAGGCAATGTGCCTATAACATATTTAAAATCGGAAGCACTGTGATTAACCGAAATATCAGTGAAGTTTAATTGCTTGATAAACGCATCATCCTGATAACGCAAATAAATTTTTACAAGAATGTTGTTGTTTAGTTTAGCCTCTTTGTTTTGATGTTGCTTTTTGTATTCATATCGGTACCCGTAAGAAAGCGCAGAAATATCAGAAAGTACAGCACTTCCTGTCGGGTGCCCTCCTGCGCCTTTACCCGATAAAAATTGCTTGCCCGAAAACACACCTTCTACAATAACTCCGTTAAATTCATTCTCAACATTAAATAAATAGTTAGTTGAATTTACAAATTGAGGAAGTACAAATACCGAAACACTTCCATCTTCATGCCTTTTTACGGTGGGGATTAGTTTAAGTTTCAGTTGTTTCTCCTTAGCGAAAACTACATCATTGGTATTCAAGGTTTCTATACCGAAGTTAAACACCTTATCGGGTGTTGTAAATAAACCAAAGGCATGAGCGGCAATAATTATGGCTTTAAACTTCGGGTCGAAACCGGCCACATCATTGGCAGGGTCTGTCTCTGCAAAGCCCAGCTCCTGCGCTTGCTTTAACGCATCGGCATAGGTTAAATTCTCGAAAATAGTTTTGGTAAGAATGTAGTTTGACGTGCCGTTAAAAATACCACTCACGCTGTTTAACTGTTCGTTATCATAATACTCTTCCAGCGTACGAATGATGGGAATACTACCGCAGGTAGAAGCTTCATACAATAAAGATACATTGTGCTTGTGTTGCAGCTCAACCAGTTCTTTCAAGTGTGTTGCCACCATTTTTTTATTGGCAGTTACTACATGCTTGCCATTCTTTAAAGCATGGCTCACAATATGATACGCTTCATCGGCATCATCAATTAATTCTACAACCACGTTTATTTCGGGGTTATTAAGTATTTCAAACTTATCGAAGGTAAAAAGGTTTGCATCAATACTTCGATGCTTGTTTTTATGCTTAACGCCAATTTTTACTATGTCGGCTTTAAAGCCTTTACTTTTTGCCAGCACATCGTACAGACCTTGTCCAACGCAACCGAAACCGAATAATCCAATTTTTAATTTAGTCATCTTTATTTTTTAATTAGGTAAAATGTTAAACAATGTTTGTGCCTTTATAGGTTGAAATTTTCTGCTCTCCACCGTTTTAAAAAAGCTTTTAATTTTTTCCGTTAGTTTAGTTGTCTCAATTAAAAACCCGTCATGACCGTATGCAGAATATATTTCTTCATAAACAGATTGGTTTATATGTTTAGCTATAAAACGCTGCTCGCTTACTGGGAAAAGAATATCGGTTGTAAGCCCTATTACCAATGTATTTGCGGTAATGCGCAATAAAGAGGCTTCAACTGAAATTCTGTTTCTGCCAACATTATGACTATCCATTGCTTTAGACAAGGCTACATAAGAGTAGGCATTAAAACGTTGCACCAGTTTCTCGCCCTGATAACGCTGATAAGAAGCCGCAGCAAAATCATCAGCCTTATCGTTTGTGGTTTCAGATTGTGTGCTGTTATAGGTATGATAACCCCTGTAGCTTAACAAAGCAATAGCGCGCGCTGCCGCCAAACCTTTCGAGCCGCCTTCGGGTGCGTTAGAAAAATAGGTTCTGTCTGCTTTTATGGCCAAACGCTGACTTTCATTCAACGCAATGCCCCAGGCAGAGTGCTTGGCATTGGTGGCAATTAAAATTAAATTCTCAAACAACCCAGGTTCTTTCACATTCCACTCTAAAGCCTGTTGCCCGCCCTGAGAGCCTCCTATAAGCGTATGTATTTTATGGATGTCCAAATGCTGTCGCAACACATCGTGCGCATTTACCATATCACGAATGGTAACGGCAGGAAAATAACTATACAAAGGTGCCTTGCTGTTTTCATTATAGGTTAAAGGTCCGGTGCTGCCATAGCAGGAACCCAGGTTATTGGCACAAACAATAAAATAATCGTTCGAATTGAAATAATCTTTCTCACCAAACAAACCCTTCCACCACTCAAAAACATGGCTGTTTGCCGTAAGCGCGTGGCACACCCACACCACATTGTTTTTTGCTTTATTTAATTTACCGTAGGTATGGTAAGCAATTTCAAGAGACGGAAGGGTTGTTCCGTTTTCTAAAATAAACTCTTCGTTGTGTGTGTATGTGTTGTAGCTCATCTTTTTTAATAAAATCCCTCTCCGAATTAATCAGAGAGGGATAGGTTTTATTTTAGTTTAATAATAACTCTAACTCTTTCTTCTCAGTCTTGGCAAGCTTTGTAAAAGCTTGTTCAAAGTCAGCTTTTATGTCCTCTATATGTTCTATCCCAACTGATACACGAAGTAAACCTGCCACAACGCCCGCCGCTTTTTGTTCTTCTGCGCTTAACTGTTCGTGCGTAGTGGTTGCAGGATGAATAATCAATGTTTTAGCATCACCTACATTGGCAAGGTGACTGGCTAATTCAACATTATTAACCACAAAATCTGCTGCCGCTTTTCCTTCTTTTAGTTTAAAAGAAAGAACACCGCCAAAACCATTGCGCAAATATTTTTTAGCCAGTTTGTTATAAGGAGAACTTTCCAAACCCGGATAATTTACATATTCTACTTCCTCACGCTTCTCTAACCATTTGGCAAGCTCCAGTGTATTTTCTACATGGCGTTGTACGCGAAGAGATAAAGTCTCTAAACCTTGTATCAGCTGAAATGCATTAAACGGAGAAAGCGAAGTTCCAAAATCTCTCAACCCTTCCACACGTGCACGAATAATGAAAGCTATGTTAGGTAAGCCAAGCGGATTGTTTTCACCAAACACTTCATTAAACTTTAATCCATGATACCCTTCGGCAGGCTCTGTAAACTGAGGGAATTTACCATTACCCCAATTGTAGTTACCGCCATCCACAATAACACCGCCAATACTGGTGCCGTGTCCGCCAATCCATTTAGTAGCAGATGCAACCACAATGTTTGCACCATGCTTTAGGGGTTGAAACAAATAACCTGCTGCGCCAAATGTATTATCTACAATTAACGGAAGGTTATTTTTTTTTGCAAGCGCAGCAATTTTCTCAAAATCAGGAACATTAAATTCAGGGTTACCAATAGTTTCCAGATAGATCGCTTTTGTTTTTGCATCAATTAGTTTTTCAAATGATTCAACGGCATCGCCTTTGGCAAATCGTGCTTCAATGCCCAATCGTTTAAAGGCTACTTTAAACTGATTGTAGGTTCCACCATACACAAAAGATGTAGAGATAAAATTATCTCCCGTTTGAAGGATGTTGTTTAGCGCAATAAATTGTGCTGCCTGTCCTGATGATACCGCCAAAGCAGCTACACCGTCTTCTAACGCCGCGATACGTTGTTCAAACACATCGGTAGTAGGATTTTGTATGCGCGTGTAAATGTTTCCGAATTCTTTTAGCCCAAAAAGATTGGCAGCGTGCTTACTGTTTTTAAACTGATACGATGTGGTTTGATAAATTGGTACTGCACGAGAGCCTGTTGTTGGGTCTGCCTGTTGCCCTGCATGTAATTGCAATGTTTCAAATCGATAATTTTTGTTTTGTGTTCCCATTTTGTTTTTAGTTTTAAAGGTTTATTTTATTTGTTATTTATATGAATTGATTAATAAAAAAATAGCGATAGCCTAAAGACGTCTCTCTTGAGCCAAGCTACTTTGTTTTACCAATAAATTTAAAGGTTATTACAAGATGCCTGGTTTTGCTATGCGCAACAACACATGCAACACATCTTGTTTTTTAGAGAAGTGTTTTGAAAACGAAATGAATTGCCAATAGCAATACTAAATTGCCTGACTTGTTTTGGTGTTTCTTTTGTGATTGATCCCTGTGCCTTTTTCATTTTTTGTAATTTAATTTATCTCTCTTCGTTTTTCATCGAAGTAGGAGTTGGCACCGGTTTTCCAAAGGTTTTACCCTCTTTTAGTTGGTTGCCAGCGAATCACAGAGCCTATTCTCTCATCGCTTCTTGATAAACTAATTACGCACAACAGGTGGTAATTAATTCGCTGCAAAGTTAAGTACATAAAATAATATAAAGCAAATTTATTTCAAACTATTTTTTAAACCCTTATAAATAAAGACTCACAGAGCTAAAATAAAAACAGAGAAATAAAAATAAGTACGCTTAACGAAATTTCAATTAAATTTTATACCCAACGTAGCGGTAATATACGTTTTAGCATAATTGATGTTAGAGGGGTTTACAAAAGAGGGGTCTATTACGTAATAGGTTTCACTCCACATGGTGTAAACAAAACCTAAATCGAGATACACTTTGTGCGCACCTCTAAATCCTATACCACCAGAGAGGGAGTTTCTAACAAATTGCCCGCTAAGCACATTGCCAAACGGCGAACCATAACTGGCAACACCAACCCTAAAAACTACGGGTCTGATATTTAATTCCGCGCCGGCTTTAATGTTAGCCGTACCGGTGTATTTCTGTTGTATAGTTTGATTTACCCCATCAAAAGAACCTGCATTATCACTCAACCTCGCATTTGAATAATTTACATATTCGCCATCAACACTAACAGCCAGCAGTTTTTTAAATACATAAGAAACACTTACGCCTGCACGACCGGGTGTGCGAAGTTTGTAGGTGTAACTGCCGGCAGGAGAAGTGGCAGTACCGCTTGCAGAATCTAACGTACCTTTTAAATTAGCTGTTAAAGAATTTTGGTAGTTATCAGTTAGTTTGTAATAGCTTGCTGTTTGCCCATATAAGCCCACTTTTAAGCCCGAGTTGAAACGATAAATTCCTCCCAACTTAAAATTTACTCCTGCACCACTTGTGGACACGTTTTCCTGATATTGTAAAGATTGAAAATAAGGATTTACATTTTTATAATCATATTCCGTTAAAGTAGATTGGTAATTATATTTTATGATAGGTATTCCAAGTGTACCTCCTATATAAAACTTATCGCTAAAACTGTGTGCTAAGGCAAAAGCAAGTTCTCCTGTACGTCCTGAAGATTGAATGGTTTTTGTTTGCTGAATCATTGCACCGGCAACAGGTGTAGGAAATGTATTTAAACCCTGATATTGTGTACTTGTTCCTGTGGTATCAACATTTTGCCCATTGCTTGTTATTGGATTTATCAAATAAGTATTATAACCCAAGCCTTCATAAAAAGGATTAAGGTTATTTTGCGCATATCCGTTAGCAGCACTCGCCATACTACTCATAATAGAATTTGCCGCAGGTACATACCCATTAATAGTGGTGTGAGAATTAAAATCGGAAATACGATTATAGTCTATGCCCAAAGCCCAACGATGCGAGCTTGGTGTACTGTTTTGACGAGGTGGTGGTTGTTGTCTTCTGTTTCTGCCACCACCATAACCGGGACCATATCCACCACGACCGCCATTATTATAGGGTTGGCTATTACTCTGATAACCTCCTTGTTGTTGATCCCAGGCGGCAACAAAACCAATATTGGAAATATTTAGTTTAGAAGAAAAATCTGTTGCACCGGTACCATAATGCGTTGCATCCGCTGTTTGAAGTTGGACACCCGGAGTAAAAACAAACTCACCTTTTCGATACATGGCAATACCCGCCGGGTTATAATTCATGCAGGAAACATTCGCGCCTAAAGAACCGAAAGCCCCACCCATAGCCATAAAACGGGCATCGCCATATGCCTGTGTTTGCGAGTAGCGTATAGCGTCAACATCGGTTTGAGCCAAAGCGATTATGTTCGTTAGAGTTGCGAAAACCGCAAATAATCTCCTATTCATATTTTTACTTATAAAATATTATTCATAAAAATTAAACGAAATATTTAAGAAAAGTGCTTAGCGTCTGCCACCACCACCGTGTCCGCCACCACCGCCAAAGCTGCCACCGCCACGACTACCGCCGCCAAAGCCACCGCTGCTTCCTCCCCAACTGCTGCTGCCGCTATTGTAACCACGTGAAGGCTGAGAAAAACTATGATTACTTTCTGATGAACGTGGCGCACTGTTTTCACTTGAACTATTATACCATCTGGTTGGTTGTTGCTGACTTACTTCCCTTGGTCTGCTTGCGTTTTCATTTCCCATAGAATTACTTCTAGTTGGGTTAGAGGTATAATTATTTTGTCTTGGCATTGAATTCTCGCCGCCATAATTAGTAGCTCTTACAGGTTGGTATTCGGAATTAAATCTAGTAGGATTTTTTTCTTCAACTATTCTTGTCATGTTTTCCTTAGGAATAGAAACCTGATTAAATCTTTCAGGAGTCAGAGGAGATACACCCGGCGCTATTTTAGGAGCAGCATTAGTGTTTTCCTCACGTATATTACCGCGAGGGCTTGAAACACTGCTACCTGTCGCGCTATTACCTCCACCCGGAGAGGTACGCGGACCATTATAGGTGCTTACACTATTGTAATCATACGGATTAACATATCCGCCGCCACCCATATAACCCATGCTATAAGGATTGTAACCCATTCCGTATGGATTGTAGCCCATCATTCCCATACCGCCCATTCCATAAGGACTATAACCCATGCCCATACCATAAGGGTTGTAGCCCATACCCATTCCGTAACCCATGCCACCCATTGCAAAAGGGTTGTAACCCATTCCATAACCAGAACCATACATACTGCTCATGCCGTATCCCATTCCCATGCCGCCCATACCATAGCTCATGCTCATCATGCTGCCACTACCGTAGCCCATGCCGCTACCATATCCCATTCCCATGCTACTTCCATAGCCCATGTTGTTACCATACATGCTATTGCCATAACCACCCATACCGCCACCATAATTATTATACGAATTGTAATTATTACTTGGATAGTTGTTGTTACTGTAAATACTGTTTCCGTATGTACTTGGGTCTCCTGTATAAGTATATTGGTTGGTATAATAACTATCGTAATAACCAGTTCCGTAAATCGGATTTTGAAAACGACTTATTTGAGAAGCATAAGCGTTATCATAATAATCGTTGTAATTAAAATTAGGATCTTTATAATTAGGGTTCATGCTATCCGCATGTGTAGCGGCTATTTTTCCCGCATTAGGATTATACCCTTGATTTTGATAATTGCTTTGTCGTTGATTATTCTGATACCCAACATTTTGCGCCTGATACTGTTGTCCGTTATTTTGTTGTTGATACTGGTTATTGTTTTGCTGTTGGGCTTGATTATTGCTTGCCGGCGTTTTGGCAACAGTCTTAGGGTCTGTAGACGGATTGTAATATACATCATCGTTGTTGCTGCCGGATGTATTATCATAACGTGTTTTACAGCTTATCAATGTTAAACAACATCCGATAAATACTATGCTTAATTTTTTCATGACTTCTATTTGTTTAATCCTACTTTTGTATCGGTAGGATTTCGTACGATAAAATTACAAAAATTATGCCAAAGTAAACATATTTAACAGTATTTATGAGTAAAGAGTTAGTTAGTAGAAAAGAAGATTTCAGTAAATGGTATAACGATTTGGTCGCTAAAGCCGATTTGGCTGAGCATAGCGCCGTAAGAGGCTGTATGGTTATCAAGCCCAACGGCTATGCTATTTGGGAAAAAATGCAACAGGCATTAGACAAAATGTTTAAAGATACCGGGCACGTAAACGCCTATTTCCCATTGTTTATCCCAAAATCATTCTTCAGTAAAGAAGCCAGTCATGTGGATGGTTTCGCTAAAGAATGTGCCGTGGTTACGCATTATCGTTTAAAAAATTCGGAGAACGGAATTATTGTTGACCCTGATGCCAAGTTGGAAGAAGAACTGATTATTCGCCCTACTTCCGAAACTATTATATGGCATACCTATAAAGGTTGGATACAATCTTATAGAGATTTACCTTTATTAATTAATCAATGGGCAAATGTGGTGCGTTGGGAAATGCGCACGCGTTTGTTTTTACGTACCGCCGAGTTCCTTTGGCAGGAAGGGCATACAGCCCATGCCACAGCACAGGAAGCGATTGAAGAAACGGAACGTATGCTGAACGTGTATGCTGATTTTGCGGAAAACTTTATGGCAGTACCCGTTATAAAAGGCGTGAAAACCCCTAACGAACGTTTTGCAGGCGCTATAGATACCTATTGCATTGAGGCTATGTTGCAGGATGGTAAAGCATTGCAAGCGGGTACATCGCACTTCCTCGGGCAAAATTTTGCCAAAGCATTTGATGTTAAGTTTACCAATAAAGAAGGTGTTTTAGATTACGTATGGGCAACCTCCTGGGGTGTTTCTACAAGGTTGATGGGCGCACTTATTATGAGCCATAGCGATGATAACGGTTTGGTTATCCCTCCAAAGTTAGCGCATACACAAGTGGTTATAGTACCTATTTATAAAGGCGAAGAAGGTCTGGCTAAAATAAATGAAGCGGTTGCTCCTATCAAAAAAAGGCTGGAAGCCAAAGGTATTTCAGTTAAGTACGATAACCGCGATACGCAACGTCCGGGTTGGAAATTTGCTGAATACGAAATGAAAGGCATTCCGGTGCGTATCGCCATTGGCGAGCGCGATTTGCAAAACGGAACCGTTGAGGTTGCCCGCAGAGATGAACTTACAAAAGAAGTATTGCCTATTGAAGGCATTGAAAATAATATAGAAAACCTGCTGAAAGAGATACAGGATAATCTCTATAAAAAAGCCCTTGTACGCCGTGAGCAAAGCACACAGAGTGTTGATACGTATGAGGAATTTAAAAAAGCCATTGAACGCGGCGGCTTTGTGTATGCCCATTGGGATGGCACTGCCGAAACCGAACAAAAAATAAAAGAAGAAACCAAAGCTACCATACGCTGTATGCCGCTAAACAACAAATTAGAAAAAGGTAAATGTATTTATAGCGGACTAGAATCGGAACAAAGAGTTTTGTTTGCTATAGCCTACTAGTGTTTAGGTAAAATGGTTAACTCATAATTTTTCGTGTTATGGCACAATAAGTGCTTCACGGGTCTTAATCTTCATAAATAACTGATTAAACAGGTATTTGCTATAAATAAACGGCAAAAATTATACAAACCTTTTATTTACCATGGTGTACATGGTTTTTACCAAATCATTGTTTGGTTTCCAGTTGTAAATTTCTTTCAAAGAATCGAGGTAAAAAACACTTTCGTCTAAGGTGCTGATGGCATTAAGTTGCTGCAACGCCGCCTGAAACTCTTGTTGGTTCTGAAAAAACAATTCGTTTATTATTCTAAACCTGTCGTTAATGCCAAACTCAATTCTTTTTAATTCGATATTTTCTTTTGTCGTAACAGATATGATTTCTTCTACCTTCTCCTCTATAGTCAGTTGCACAGGCTCTTCTTTCTTTTCAATAACCAGAGGGGCTTCTGCAGGAGGTACACTTTGCATAATTTTTAAATGCACCTGCAAATCGCCTTGATTTTTTAATACATGTACATACACGGCAAGGTTTCGGTAAAGTTTTTCAACATCATTTAAAAACTGCTCGGCTTCGACACGGGTAAGCTGCTCATCCTGCTGCAATTGCAAGAGATGTTGTTCTACCTTTTTGGCTTCTTCTTTTAACTGTTGTATCACTAAATCTCTTTGCATAACACAAACGTAAATTATTCTGTTTAAAAATAACGTATTTTTGTTTAATTTATTGTTATTTAGTTAAAATGTTTTTAGAAAATCATCGCAGCGCGGCAAACAAGAAAGGTAGTATTGAGGTTATTTGCGGCAGTATGTTTTCGGGCAAGACCGAGGAGCTGATACGCCGGTTAAAGCGTGCGCAGTTTGCCAAACAAAAGGTTGAGATTTTTAAACCCAAGATAGATACCCGCTACCATGAGATGGACGTGGTATCGCACGATGCCAATGCGATTATGAGTACACCCGTGCCAAGCAGTTCTAACATTTTATTGCTGGCAAATGAGGTGGATGTGGTGGCTATTGATGAGGCACAATTTTTTGATATGGAACTTGTAAATGTGTGTAACAAACTTGCCAATGCTGGTACACGGGTTATTGTAGCAGGCTTAGATACCGATTTTGAAGGAAAACCCTTTGGTCCCATGCCTCAACTGATGGCGGTTGCCGAGCACGTTACCAAAGTACACGCTATATGTATGCAATGTGGTGCCTTAGCTAATTATAGTTTCCGTAAAACAACTGATACATCCTTAGTTATGTTGGGCGAAACAGAATCATATGAACCGCTGTGCAGAGAGTGCTATAATCAATCTTTCCAAAAACCCGAGTAACCTTTTATGACCTTTTCTGCTTCTCAAAGTGCAAGGATTCTTTCCGCCAAATTAATTGGTAAGCAAGACAGTACTTTTACAAACATCCTTACAGATAGTCGTACATCAGGCTTTGCAACACAAACACTTTTTGTTGCCATTAAAGGCGAAAGGCATAACGGACATATTTATATTAAAGAATTATACCAACAAGGCTGTCGTTGTTTTTTAGTAAGCGAAGAATATAGTTATTACAGCGAATTAAAAGAAGCTTCTTTCTTATTGGCAGAAGATACTTTGCTTGCCCTGCAACAATTAGCTGCGTACAAAAGAAGTCTGTTTAAAGTACCTGTGGTGGGTATTACAGGCAGCAACGGCAAAACAATTGTAAAAGAATGGTTGTGGCAATTGCTGAGTGCAGATTATACCGTTTGCAAAAACCCGAAGAGTTACAACTCGCAAATTGGTGTGCCACTATCGGTTTGGCAATTAAGTGAGCAAAGTAATTTCGCTTTATTTGAAGCGGGTATTTCTTTACCCGGCGAGATGGAAAAGCTGGAATATATTATAAAGCCTACCATAGGAATTATTACAAACATTGGCAGCGCGCACGATGAGAACTTTACCGATTACTTACAAAAGACTACCGAGAAGCTTTTACTTTTTAAACATACTGATACTTTAATTTACTGTAAAGATTATGATGCCATTGAAAACAGGTTGCAGTTAGCAGTAAGCAGTAAGCAGTTAGCGGTTAGCAGGACAATTACTTGGTCTTTTTTAGAGGAAGCAGATTTGCAAATCATTTCTCAGGAAGAACAGAACTCGCATACTTTATTAAAAGCACTATATCATAAAAAAGAAATAGAACTAAACATTCCTTTTGCCGATAAAGCTTCGATAGAAAATTGCATACACTGTTGGTTGTTTATGCTTTATTTGAATTATAGCAATGAAGTGATACAACACCGCATGGCAGAGTTAGAACCTTTGAGTATGCGCTTGGAGATGAAACAGGGTGTAAACAATTGTACACTTATTAACGATTCTTACAGCAATGATATTCATTCACTTTCTATTGCGCTTGATTTTTTAAAGCAACAAAAGCAACACGAGCATAAGGTTGTTATACTCAGTGATATTTTGCAATCGGGGAAGAACACAGATGAATTATATAAAGAAGTAAATGTTTTACTTGAAAGCAAAAATGTTTCTGAGTTAATTGGTATTGGTAAAGATATTTTTTCGCAACAAAATACATTTAAAATTAAGAAGACTTTTTATGCAACTACACAAGAATTTATAGATGCCGGTAGGAGTGGTTCTATATCTTTTCACAATGCCGTTATACTGATTAAAGGCGCACGCAGCTTTGGTTTTGAGCGTGTGCATAAATTACTTCAGCAAAAAAGTCATGATACTGTTTTAGAGATTAACCTTAACAACCTTATACACAATTTAAACTATTACCGCAGTAAACTAAAACCGGGCACAGGTATCATGCCTATGGTTAAAGCCTTTTCGTATGGCAGCGGTAGTTTTGAAATTGCCAATGCATTGCAACATACCCATGTAAATTACTTTGCGGTTGCTTATGCCGATGAGGGAGTTGAGCTTCGTAAGAATGGTATTACAACTCCTATAATGGTTATGAACCCTGAGTTGCAAAGCCTCGACCAACTGATACAATACAACTTAGAGCCTGAGATATTCTCTTTTAATATACTGGAACAATTTGCCAAGTATGTTTCCGTACATAAACAAACTACCTTTCCTATACATATAAAGTTAGACACGGGTATGCACCGTTTGGGCTTTGAAGAGAAGGATATAAAAACACTTATTGAAAAACTAAAGCAATACAAATTCTTACAGGTAAAAAGTATTTTCTCTCATTTAGTAGCCAGCGATGATAAAGCATTGGATGATTTTACACACCGGCAAATTGCTTTGTTTGATAAACTAAGCAAACAAATTACAGATACACTTACCTATCCTGTGCTACAACATATTTGTAACTCGGGGGGTATTACACGTTTTCCGGAAGCGCATTTTGACATGGTTCGTTTGGGTATTGGTTTATATGGAGTTGGTATTAATGATGCCGAGCAAAAACAATTACTGAATGTAAGTTCTTTAAAGACTACCATCTCGCAAATAAAACATTTACAGGCAGGAGATACGGTTGGTTATAACCGCAATGGAAAGATTTCCAAACCTACTGTTATAGCTACCGTGCCTATTGGTTATGCCGATGGATTGAACAGAAAGCTGGGCAACGGTGTTGGGCATTTATATGCGCAAAACAAACCTGCGCCCATTATAGGCAATGTATGTATGGATATGTGCATGATTGATATTACCGGAATTGATGCCAGCGAAGGAGATGAAGTAATTGTATTTAACTCCGCTGAAACGCTACACAACTTAGCGCATACGCTTGGCACTATTTCTTATGAGATACTGACTTCTGTTTCTGCAAGGGTTAAACGGGTTTATTTGCAGGAATAGATTCAAATTCTTAACTATTTCTTAACATACAATTAAGATTCCTTAGGTTTTTCCACCATACCTTTGCGGTAAATTAAATACAAAGCCATGACATACTTCGAAACGACCTACCTAAAAAATAAATCAGTAAATATCTCTGTTAAAGAAAGCAAGAAACTTCAAAAATTACTAAGTACAAAAGCTCTTGCAAGCGGTGCGGACTCTAAAGGATTAAACACCGTTGATTTAAAAAGAATGTCGACACTAAAAGCTTCTCCTGAAATTTATTTTAATACCGAAAGTTTTATCCATCCTTTTGATTTAATATGATTTTTATCCTGTTTGGGCTTTCCTAAAACAGTTACTTTTGCCCTTCAATGGGTTTCTTTTCAGTAATCAAGTATCAGGTATCAAGTGTCAAGTATGTGTTAGCGTATTACTTACTGCTTGTTAATTGCTGCATATTATTTATCTCTTGTAATAGCAATCCTTCTAAAGAAGACTCCGGGCATTCTCAAATTCTCAAATCGTCAAATCGTCAAATTGAATATGCCTCTACCATAGCGCCTATAATCTTTAAGAATTGTTCGCCTTGTCATCGTCCTAATCAGGCAGGACCGTTTAACTTACTCACATACGCTGATGCCAAACGCAATGCCAATAAAATAAAATTTGTTACCCAAACGCATTACATGCCGCCCTGGCCCGCCGACCCTACCTATACTCATTTTATTGACGAGCGTATTTTATCTGCCCAAGAAATTGAGCAAATAAAAACATGGGTAGATAGTGGTTGCCCTGCCGGAGACACCACAAAAGTAACACCCCCTGTGTTTTACGACGGCTCCTTTTTCGGGAAGCCCGATGTAGTTGTAAAAATGAGGGAAGCCGTGCCCATTAAAGGAAATGGTACCGATCATTTCTATATGATTAAGTTTCCTTATGAGTTGAAGCACGATACCTTTGCCCGCTTCTTTGAGTTTGTTCCGCATCAGCGTAAATTGGCGCACCATGTAAACGGACATCTAATCAATTATGATTATGACAAAAAGAAGAATGTCTTTGCGGGCAAGTCATACTATAAAGATATTCAGGGAGGTTTTAACGATGTATATAAACTGATGGGCATTTTAAACGATGATGGCACCTATCCCATCTTAACGCCCAACACCGTTTATTATTTGCCAGGTTATACACCCGTTGTATATCCTGAAAACATGGGTGGTTACGCGCTAAATAAAAAAGGGGCTTTCTTTTTAAAGAATATGCACTATGGTCCTTCGGCGCAAGATTGTGTAGACTCTTCCACTATCAATATTTTTTACGGTCCAAAAATTGTTCGCCCTATACAGGAAACACAAATAGGCACTTTTGGCATTGCGCCCTGCGAGCCCGCTCTAAACATACCCGCCAACACCATTCAAACTTTTAGGAGCCGCTGGACAACCCCCAGCGATTTATCTCTCCTCTCCGTAAACCCACACATGCACCTGCTTGGTGTGACATTTTGGGCCTATGCCCTAAGTCCTCGGGGCGATACCATCCGCCTCATTAAAATAAATAAATGGGATTTTAAATGGCAGTATTATTACACCTTCAAACATCCGCTTAAAATACCTGCGGGTTCTACCATATATGCTTTTGGCACGTATGATAATACCGACAAGAATCCCTACAACCCCTTCCACCCGCCACGAGATTGCAAAGAACGGAACGATTTTATGAGCATGGGTACTACGGAGGAAATGTTTCAGTTCATCTTTACCTACTTGCGCTACAAAACAGGCGACGAGCAAATTGATTTAGAGCGGAGAAAACATTTTTAATGTAGTTGCTTATGCGTTGAGGGAATTCGGTTGTACGCCGGTGTTTATCAAAATGCCGAGAGATGAAAATTCATAAAAATCTATGTAGTATCTTTGCGTCATGTCTCAAAAGCAGGATATACGGGCTTTATCGTCAGAGGAAATTAATGTCTTTTTAAAAGAGAAGGGGCAGCCTGCGTTTCGTGCCAAACAAATATGGCAATGGCTTTGGCAAAAGAGCGTCCATAGTTTCGATGATATGAGCAATCTGTCGAAAGACCTGCGCGTGCTGCTTGCCGAACACTTTGTAATTAATGCCGCATCTATTGATGATATGCAAATTAGTGGCGACCGCACCATTAAATGCGCCATGAAACTGTTTGACGGCAATGTGGTGGAAAGTGTTTTGATACCTACTGAAACGCGGATGACGGCTTGCATATCGTCTCAGGTGGGTTGCAGTTTAACCTGCAAGTTTTGTGCTACCGGAAGATTAGACCGATTACGAAATTTAAAAGCCGATGAGATTTACGACCAGGTGGTTTTGGTAAATAATCTGGCGAAGGAAAAATACAATCAGCACTTATCAAACATTGTATATATGGGCATGGGCGAGCCTTTGCTTAATTATGCGGAAACATTGAAGTCGGTTGACAGGATTACTTCCGCTGATGGGTTGGGTATGAGTGCGCAGCGCATAACGGTATCTACGGCCGGTATTGCCAAGATGATTAAAAAACTGGGCGATGATAATGTGAAGTTTAATCTTGCGTTGTCTCTGCATGCGGCCAATGATGAAAAACGTAATTACATTATGCCTATTAATGAAAGTAACTCACTGGAGAATTTGGCTGATGCGTTGAATTATTTTTATGATAAAACAGGTACCCGCGTAACCTTTGAATATATTGCCTTTAAGGATTTTAATGATTCAATTATTGATGCGAAAGAGCTTGCCGCTTTCTGTAAAAAAGTACCTGCCAAGATTAATATCATAGAGTACAACCCCATTGATGATGGAGAGTTTAAACAAACCACATCTGAAAGACTTACCGCGTTTAAAAATCATTTAGAGAGCAAAGGCATTATAGTAAACGTGCGCAGAAGCCGCGGTAAAGATATTGATGCCGCCTGCGGACAACTGGCTAATAAAAACAAGTCGGTAAAGAAAGGGTAAAAGGATTGTTACTTAATTAAATCATTTAATAAATTCTCGGTGCTTTCTTTCATTTTTGTATAGGCGGCGCCCGTTGCCGGACCATTGTAGCCTGTATATATTTTCGCTACTTCGTGATTTTTATTTAAGTAAATCGTTGTAGGAAACGCGGTAACCGAAGACAAAAAAGGTAAACTTTTTTGCGCATTAGCCGCTCCGCTTTGTCCGGTAATTAAAAATTCATAAGGAGCGCCATATTTTTCCTTTAAACGCAACACCGTACTTTTTGCTTTTTCCATATCAGTTGTGCGCTCATACGCTAAGGCAATAATTTCAACCCCTTTGGGTTTGTAATCGTTATACAAACTACTTAAGTAAGCTGTTTCATCCATGCAATTAGGGCACCAACTACCCATTAGCTGCACAATTACCACCTTGTTTTTATACTTCTCGTCTGATAAAGATATTTTAATCCCTTCCGTATTAATAAAGGAAAAATCTACGGGAACTCCTTTTACCGTTTGAGTTATGGTATAGGGGTCTCTTAATTCAAATTTAGGATTGTTTATGGCTTTAAACTTTTCATGTCCCCATACTCCCGAATAAAAATCGCCAATGATTTCATCCTTTTCATTTATGATTGCCAAGAAAAGATAGGCATGCGCTCCGTCAAAAGCAGACAGGTATAAATTCTTTCCATCGGCAATACCTTCCAAATAGCGATAATCGCCACTCTCGCTTAAAAACGTACCCTTAACAATTTGTTTGTTTTGTGTAAAAATGCCAATGGCTTTGCTACTATCGGGCGTGCCTATACCAAAGGTTGTTTCCCATCTTCCTTCTACAATGACACGCGTAATAACTTTGGCTTTAAAGCGGTCTGTTTGCCCAAATATAGCAGAGAAAGGGACGACTTTGTTTTCTTTTTTAGAGTTGTTAATCCATACACCTTGCATTAAGCCCGGAAATATTTTGCATTTAAACTCGGTATCAAACACAGGCATTTTAAAGAAAAGAGAATCGCCTTTCATTTCTGTTTCATCCACCACAATTCTCTCTTCCCCATTAAAAATAGTAAGCGTAGGTTGCCCATCGGCGTAATACACATTAAAAATAAAAGGAAGCTCAATTTGTTTTTTCGTATCAAGAGTTAATACACCTCGCCAAAGCCCCTCGTTAATATGGATTTGAGCTAAAGTAGGCAGGGATATAAAAAATAAAATGGCTTTCCTCATCATAATCTCATTTGTAAAAACACCTTAAAAGTAAAAAAATAAAACCAATTTCGCACCGACAAACTTTATTATGTCTACAGTTTATCCTTTAAAGAAATATATATGGTATTTATTAAGAACAAAGAATGAGCATAGCATTCATTCGCCATTTGTGTTTAAATTATATACAGAAGTTATTGCTGATAAAAACAGGTTTTATGCTTTTGATGAGTTAGACAAAACACGAAAACAACTTTTACAAAATCAACAAACTATTGAAGTGATTGATTTGGGTGCGGGTTCTAAGAAGATGAACAACACCCGCAAAGTAACAGATATAGCCAAGTATAGTGTGGCGAATAAAAAATACAGCGAATTACTTTTCAGGTTGGTAAATTATTTTAAACCACAATCTGTTTTGGAACTAGGTACTTCTTTGGGTTTATCTGCTTTATACATGGCACATGCCGTACCTAAAGCAAACATTATAAGTGTAGAAGGTTGTCCTAATACATATGCCTTTGCCAAACAACTAATAGACAGCCACAGATTACACGGATTATCACAGATAGAAAATATTGAACTGATAAATGCTTCTTTTGATGATGCCCTGAATAATTCAAAATTCAAAATTCAAAATTCAAAATTTGATGTGATTTATATTGATGGTAACCATACCTACGAAGCAACTATAAAATACTTTCATATACTGCTTAAAAACGTAAACGAAAACTCGCTTTTAATTTTTGATGATATTTATTGGGCACCCGGCATGACCCAAGCATGGGAAGAAATAAAAGCACACCCTGCCGTAACACTTACTATAGACTTATATAAAGTAGGTCTGGTGTTTTTCAGAAAAGAGAACAAACAGAAAGAGCATTTTTGTTTGAGGTATTAAAACGCTTTATAATTAGCATGTTGAAGAGGTTAAACAACCTTCCTACGCTTTGGTTTATACTCCGGCAAGAAAATCTTCTGTTTACAAGCCTTCAATAAATCTATTTGTCACGCCTTGTTTACGTCAAGTTTTACCAAACAGCAGGCTATTTTGTTATATTTGTTTTGGCTTAGCGCGGTTTTAGTATTTATAATTACAAATGTCTAAAACTAAACATAGTCGGGAGTTAGCAAACATACTAAATGACAGATGACAAGAAAACATCATCAGAAAAACGAATTCAGGAATTGTCGTTCCTTGGATTTAAAAAAATATTTCTTGTTTTAGTAGCTCTTGTAACTAATTGGCAACTTTATAAATATGTTATTGAAAGTCCAACCCTGACTATTTATTTAGAGGACTCCAAAATAGAATCCGGAACACATAAATCATTGGTTTCATTAAAAAATGGTTCGGAAGCAGTATCGTCTGACGATGTTATTAGACCGTTAAAAATAAATTTTAATGAGATGATTGATAGTGTAGAATCTATAACATCAGAAATAAAAGTTAGCTATCTAATTAGTGACAAATCAATTAGCATAGGATTTGATTTAATAAATAAAAACGAAGAATTTAAATTCTATGTTTATTCAAATTCAAGACCTGAAATAAAAGCAGTTGATTGTAGAATAAAAAATATTCAAAAATTACAATTCTATGACTATGAAAAAAGACCTTCTCCTATTTCAAGAATTTTTAAAGTATGGTTATTATTAATTATTCTTTCCCTATTATTATTTGTAGACTCACTTTTGGTGGTTTCTAAAGACAAGGAACTAGGCGACATAAAAGCATTCATTTTTACTTTTCCGTTAAATGATAAAAATCAAGAAGAGTTCATTAATGGCTATGAGAATATTTACAAAACATATCGATTAAGGGTAAAGCCTAACTCTAAATTCATGAAAGAAATTATTCGAAACCTATTTAGAAGCTTTCCACACACCACGAACAAAGAAATAGATTTTATCAAAAATATGGCAAACTTCAAGACAGAGTTATACACCCATTATCGTACTAGGACGGCGTTTGTAATAATTTCTCCATTAGTTATCATTATTTCAACAGTAGCAATTTTCCTAAATTATTTTTACTACGACATTGGTTCATTGAATGAACACATAAGTATTAATCAAATAAATAAAATTGTATTAATAATACTTTCATTCATTACAGTAATAATTATATTATTCCCGAGAAGGACAATGAATTTGTTGTTTATCAAACGAAAATTTTAGTACATTCTCGCCCTTGTTGGCGTTATCACCAACAGGGGCATTAGTCATTAATTACCGCCTCCCCAGCCACCGCCACCATTTCCACCACCACCGCCGCCGTTGCCTCTCCAACCGCCACCTCCACCATCACGCGGAAAACCATCTCTGTCTCTTCTTTCGGTATTTTCAGCAGGGATGTCTCCGCCGTTTTTAAAATGCTTAATAGTGTAGGTAACTATCAGCATATAATAACGGGTAAGTACATTGGTTTGGCTATCCTGTATGTAAGTATCGGTTACCGTACGACTTATCGCATTGTTTTGGTGTAATAAATCAAAAACACTGATGCGCACATCAAGTGCTTTGCTCTTCAGGAATTTATATCCAAGGGCTGCCGTCCATACCAGGTAATTTTGGTTATAGCCCTGCGCAAGCCCTGTATATAAAGTATGCGTAAGATTCGTATTAAAGATAATTCCCTTATAAGGGAGCCAATTAAATTTAAAAGTAGTAACCTGATTAAAGTAATTATTATCCGATTGCTTTTGCAGGGTGTTTTTTACAATGCTGTAATTGCCTGTATAGGATAAGGTAAAATCAACCTTCTCGCTAATGTTACTGCTTATTACAACACCCTGACTAAAATTATAATTGTTGGCTAAGTTCTCCTGATTATTTATTAAATCGGGAATAAGGTTATAGGTAAAGCCTGTATTGATATTAAGATTCGTTTTTATTTTAGTAATAGGAAACCCATAGGTCATAAAAGTTTTTGCGTTTATATAATTGTTCAGGTTAACGGGTTTGGTAAGCTGCGTACCCGGTTTTAATATATAGTTAGTTGATATCAGAGTGGGTGTCGATGGAATTATTGTTGAGTTTGCTACATAGTTAAGTATGTAATTAGCATAAGCATATACCATAAAGTTAGTGGCTTTGGCAGGGTTTGTGCTACCGTAGCGCAGGTTAATGGTTTGCTCATAATCTTGTTTCAGGTTAGGATTTCCGGTAGTTAGCAAAAGCGGGTTGCTGTTATTAATTACATTTTGTAGTTGGGTAATGCCCGGAGCAACGGTAGTAGTTCTATAAGTTATCCGCAGATTTTTTGTTTTAGAGAAACGATAATTAAAAAAAGACTGGGGTAAAACGCTTTGAAAAGTTTTATTCACGTTTAGTGCGTTCGGAAATTGTTCGGTGCCCGTAAGTGTAGCGTACTGAAAATTTACGCCCATCATAAAATTTAATTTCTTTGTTCTGTATCTGTAGTTTAAACCACCTCGCTGATAAGTATATATATTAGAAAATTTATTAGAAAGAATGGTGTCTAACCTATTATACGAATTATCCAGACTGTCTTTATTATACGTTCTCTTATCGGTATTGTTTGTATTAAAGGAAGGATTATAAGTAGCCATTAACTGTCCGTTTTTAAAAAGAGGCTCGGTATACGAAAGGTTGGGTGAATAGGTTTGTCCCAGTGTATTCTGATTATTATACTGGTTAAGTGCAGTTATCGCGCTGTCGTTATTTCCGTAATAGGTATTTGAAGAGTATAAATTTCCGTTTCCAATTTTGGGATTATAATCTGTTGCTACGCTTAAAGAAATTGTTCTGCGTTGTTTTTTAAACTTGTGTCTATAGGTAGTAGTGCTTGAAAAATCGTAACCGGAATTATAAGCAAGCGTTTGTGTGGTTGTTCTGCTTTGATTGATACCACCGCTTATAATATTTAAGCCCGATAAATTGGAGGTTGCATTGTTTTGCTGCCAGCTATATTTAGGGACAATGATAAGTGAGTTAGCGGAATCCATCGTGTACTCAAACCGTATGTTTGCCCGATGGTTTGCATTAGTGTTTCCCGCATCGGCATCCTGATTGTAATGCAAGCCATTCTCTTTAGCAATAATGTAGTTTCTGTTTAGTTCAGAGATATTGCTATTATCGGCGTAATTAAAAAAGTAACTGCTGGTTATCTTTATTTTCTTTCCCCAACTATCGCTGTAGTTCAAGCCTACAGCTTGGGTTGCTGTAATACCTGATTGCTGACCAACCAAAAAATTGTTAGAAGAACTTCCTCCGCCTCCACTACTTATGCCCAATAAATCTTGCGAAGAAAAGTTTTGCGTATTAATGTTGTTTGACAATTCTAAAACAGAAATGCGCCTGTCTCCGTTAAAGAAATTCATATTACCACCTGCATTGTATTTATCATCCTTAGTATTATCTCCGGTACCTCCGCCTGCATAAACCTTCCCGAACTGTCCGTTGGCTTTTCCGCTTTTGGTAATAATGTTTATTGTTTTTTGTGCATTGCCATCGTCAAAACCTGTGAACTGTGCCTGATCACTGGCTTTATCAAACACCTGTATTTTATCTATAATATCGGCCGGCAGGTTTTTTATGGCAAGGTTAGGGTCGTCGCCAAAAAAAGGTTTACCATCTACCAACACCTGCTTTACCTGTTCGCCATTAACGGTAATATTACCCGACTGGGTAGATATGCCCGGCATTTTATTTATCAGGTCTTCGGCAGTGGCATCAGGATTTGTTTTGTAGGCGTTGGCGTGTATTTGTGTGGTATCGCCTAATTGTTCTACATGGGTTTGCTTGGCTTCAACCACAGCTTCTTTTAGCATGGCAGCGGTTTGTTGCAGCGTAAGTTTTCCTAAATTAATATCATTACTGTTTACCGTAACTTTTAATTCCAGTTTTTTATAAGTAATCAGTTCTGCTCTGAGTTTGTATACGCCGGATGGAACGTTATAAAATTCAAAGTGCCCTATTAAATCTGCTGAGGTGCCTTTTTGTTGCGTAGTGTCTGCCTGATTAATTAATACAACAACACTGCCAATTAAAGGGGAGTTATCTTTAGCATCCAAAACCTGCCCGGATATTTTTACAGATTGCGAAAAACAAATAACGGGTAGCAAGTAACAGGTAGCAAGTAACAGGTAGCATTTATACCTGATACCTGAAAAACGATACCTGATACCTGATACTTGTTTACTGCTCACGGGTATTTATTTAGCCGCTAATCTTATTTTAGCCCAAAAACTATTGGTTACATACATGGGGTTTACTTCAACAGCGTTGCCCGCACGCATATTACGCGCGTTCCCCCCTCCGGCTGCACCATTCATGCCCCCCCCCATTCCGCCGCCGCCCATGCCACCTCTTCCACCCATACCGCTGTTTCCTCCCATTCCTCCCATTCCGCCGCCGGCACCGCCGCCCGGTACACCACCACTGGCGTTTCCGCTGCCATCGTCTGTTTTTTCGGGAGCAGGAAAGCCCTGTATGGTTATCGAAAAATCGAAGTTCTTTAAGCTGTCTTTAGCAGCCAGTTTATCTTTATAAAAGGTTTTAAACGGAATGGCCGCTTCATAAATCATAATATTATTTACATCCCAGTTAATGCTAACTTTTATACCAAATTCATTTTCTGATGCCGCCAAAAAATCGGGTACACCGCTTTTAAATCCGGTAAGCTGCACCTGGTTTGCCTGCTGCAAAAATTTTTTCTTAATGGACTCTAAACTATAGGAGTGTTTATTACCATCTCCCGAATGGCTGGTGGGCTGAAAATCATCCGAGCTTTTATCGGGTATAGGAAACAAAATGCCCACCGCTTTATTTTTTTTAGCCAGCGTATCAAACCAAACATAGATACCGTTGCGCACCACCTTTGCCTGCGACAGCTCATCTACAATACGGGCGCAGATATAAATTTTATCATCATCGTTGGTAAGACTGTAGTTAAGCTTTGTATCCGGGTCGTAAAACCTAAGGGGTATTCGCCACTCGGTGGCATTGCCGTCGGCAGTTACGGGTGTTTTTTGATAAGAACTTTTCAAGGCGGGCGCCTCAGAGCATGAAACAAGTAACAAGTAACAAGTAGCAAGTAGCAGGATACCCGTCAAATTTTGAATTTTGAATTTTGAATTTTGAATTTTTTGCATACCTGTTGTTTTAAGAATAAGCCATAAAACTAATTCTAATTTACAGACTTACAGGCGGGCTAAAAGTTATTTTTACTTAAAATTCGGGAAAGATAAACTTAGAGGTGACTTTTTTTCTTGCCAATAAACTTTAAGGCTTGACGAATATTAAAGATACAATGCAAGGCATTTAAGAAAAAATAACAATCTGATAACCTGAGCTATAAGTAATAGATAAATATTATTGTTACTTTCGCCGCTCGTATGAGTAAATTAACATTTCTGTTATTAGTTTTATGTGGCTTTTGGGGTTATTCTCAACAAGCTTTTAAGCAAACAACCTCTTTTGCTCCTGCCGCCAGCCAAATAAGTCAAGCGCCTATTGTATCTAAAGACAGCATACATACCGTTGCTGACACAATTGCTATAACTTTAGCTGATGCGGAAGCCATTTTTGTGAAAAACAACTATGCTATGCTGGCAGCCAAATATAATGTAGATGCTCAGTATGCTTTGGTACGACAAGCTAAGTTATTTAATAACCCAAATGTTTATTTTGAACCCAGTTTATATAACAAGCAATTTGTAAATTCAAATGGTAGCACAGGAAAATTCTTCCCTTTAAAAACAGGAACTGCTGGAGATCCAACTACACAGGGAGATTTTGTGATTAACCTCAACTGGTCTATTTCTCTTGCCCAAAAACGTATTAAAACAGCTACCGTAGCTAAGCTTGGTGCCGATGTGGCAAAGTATCAGTTTGATGATTTAATGAGGAGCTTAATTTTTTCTTTACGAACCGATTTTTATGATTTGTACTTCGGGTTAAAATCATTGCAGTTGTTTGATGAAGAAATTGCTACCGTAAAAAACATTGTGGCGGGTTTTGAAACCCAATATCAAAAGGGCAATGTTTCTATTCGTGATATTACCCGCGTGCATGCCCTGCTTCTTTCTTTGCAAAGTGATAGGTTGGACTTATATACCGGTATGCAGCAAAACTCTGCCAAAGAATTTGCCGTATTGCTTAATAACCCAAAGAATGTGTATTATAAACCCATATTAAATGAGGCAGAACTTGATAGCAAATACAATGTGGGAAATATTGCCTTAGCCGATATAGTTGAACAAGCCTTGCAAAGCCGCCCCGATTTAAAAGCGGATTTAACTCAATTAGCTACAGATGATGCCAATTTAAAACTGCAAAAATCTATTGGTGTCCCCGACCTTACGCTACAGCCTGGTATGACAAGGAATAGTAACTTTATTCAGAATGACCCTGTCTTAGGTTTTGGTCTTCCGTTGCCTATTGCTAATCGCAACCAGGGCAATATAGCGTCCGTTAAATCAGTAATTGCTTCAGACCAGGAACAAGTGCGTTTAGATTATGTAAAAGTACAAAACGATGTATTTTCTTCTTATCAAAAAATACTGGAATTGCAAAAATTAAGCAGTTCTCAAAGCCCAAGTTTCATTGCCGATTTTAAAGCTTTACTAAAGGGCGCCGAAGATAACTTTACTAAAAAGAACGTATCCTTGTTAGACTTTGTCGATATGTTTGAGTCTTATAAAGATTACATGACTCAATCCAATAGCATTAAAGACCAGCGTTACAGCGCTTTCGAAGAATTAAATTTTAACGTAGGAAAAGATGTGTTTAAAAAATAAAATAAAACTATTTATTGGCTTATCCACATTATGGGTAATCCTGTTTTTGTTCGCTTCCTGTAAAGGCAAAACAGTAGATAAAGATGAGGATAGTGCAAGCCAGCTTTCCGATACCTTATTAAAAAATATGACTATTGGTATCGCCCATACTACACAAGTGAGAAGTGAACTTAGATTGACAGGCAAAATAACAGCAGACCAAAGCAAACAAATAGATGTTTTCGCGTTAGTAACCGGTACTGTTAAAGAGGTAAATGTAGAGTTAGGCGATTATGTACAAAAAGACCAAGTGCTTGCTGTTATCCATAGCGGAGATGTAGCGGATTACGAAAGACAATTTGTTGAAGCCTCTTCAACCTACGCGGAAGCAAAAAAAGCGAAAGAAATCGCTGAAGATATGTATGCTTCCAAACTAATATCGTCAGGAGATTATTTACAAGCCCAGCAGGAATATAACAAAGCGGATGCAGCGCTTACCAAAGCAAAGGAAATGAAGAAAATATACAGCATTAGCAACACCAGCGATTATGTGGTAAAAGCGCCTATCTCAGGTTTTGTTATTGATAAGAAGATAAATAAAGAAATGCAGATTCGTCCGGATGATGGCGATAACATTTTTACCATCGCTCAGCTTACCGATGTATGGATGATGGCAAACGTGTATGAAAAAGATATTTATAAAGTAAAAGAAAAAGATACTGTTTTAGTTAACGTGGTTGCATATCCTGATAAAAATTATAAAGCAACTATTGATAAAGTATATAATATACTCGACCCACAAAGCAGGGTAATGAAGGTTCGTGTGAAACTTAACAACCCCGACTATTTATTAAAGCCCGATATGTATGGAAACATAATAGTAAGTTATACAGAACCTGTTAAAATGCTAACCATTGCATCAAGCGCATTGGTGTTTGATAACTCAAATAACTATGTAGTGATACATAACGGGAATAAAGATTTTACCGTGCAAAGAGTAGACGTATACGCTGTTGTTGGGAACAAAACCTATATACAACAAGGTTTAAAAGAAAACGATAAAGTCGTTACTTCTAATCAGTTAATGATATTTAACGCTATCTCTAAAGAATAGAATTTTATTATGGTAAAACTGGTTAAAAGCATTCTTTCCTTCTCTTTAAAAAACAGAGGTGCCGTTATATTGGCAACCATTTTAATGGTTGTAGCTGGCATTTATGCTTATATCAAAACCCCTATAGAAGCTTTTCCTGATACTACCAATACTCAGATTATCATTATTACCCAATGGCCGGGGCGTAGTGCGCAGGAAGTAGAAAGGTTTGTTACCATTCCTTTAGAAATAGGCTTAAATGCGGTACAACGCAAAACATCGCTCCGTTCAACTACCTTATTCGGTCTTTCGGTAATTAGGGTTATATACGAAGATGATGTAGAAGACTTCTTTGCCCGACAACAGGTAATGAACATATTACCTAATGTTACTTTACCCGATGGGGTTAACCCCGGCGTGGAACCTCCTTACGGACCAACCGGAGAGATATTCCGTTATACCTTAGAGAGTAAAAAGAGAAGTATACGCGAATTAAAAACCATACAAGATTGGGTTGTTGACAGAAATTTTCGTGCCGTTGAAGGGATAGCTGATATTAATGCGTTTGGCGGAGAAGTTAAAGATTATGAAATAACGGTTTATCCAAATTTACTTCGTGCCTATGGTATTTCTCCATTAGATGTTTATTCGGCAGTTCAGAAAAGTAATATAAATGTTGGCGGTGATGTTATAGAAAAAAACAATCAAGCTTATGTGGTGCGTGGTATCGGTTTGCTTACTTCAATTCCTGATATAGAGAACATCGTTATAAGCCATGTAAATGATGTGCCCATCATGGTAAAAAACGTTGCTGAGGTTAAAGAATCTTTTTTACCTAAGCTTGGTCAGTGCGGCAGGATGAATGAAGATAATGTAATGGAGGGTATTGTAGTAATGAGAAAGGGGCAAAACCCCGCTGAAATGATAAAGAAACTTCGTGCTAAAGTAGATGAGCTGAATAATTTAATATTACCTGATGATGTGAAGATTGTTACCTTTTATGACAGGCAAAACCTGATTAATTATTGTATTGAAACAGTAATGCACAATTTGTTTGAAGGTATTTTATTAGTAATACTTATTGTTACCTTGTTTCTTGCCGACTGGCGTACAACTTTAACCGTTTCAATTATCATTCCGTTATCCTTACTCTTTGCATTTATTTGTTTGAAGATAAAGGGAATGAATGCCAATTTGCTATCGATGGGGGCGATAGATTTTGGAATTATCATAGATGGCGCCGTAGTTATGACGGAGGGAATTTTTGTTGCACTCGATCATAAAGCGCAGGAGGTTGGTATGGAAAAATACAGCAAGCTTTCTAAGCGGGGCATTGTTCGGAGAACAGGATTAGAAATGGGTAAGGCAATGTTTTTTGCTAAACTGATTATTATTTCAGCAATGATACCAATTTTCACTTTTGAAAAAGTAGAAGGTAAAATGTTCTCTCCTTTAGCTTGGACTTTAGGTTTCGCCCTTATGGGATCTCTTCTTTTTACACTTACTTTAGTTCCGGTATTATTAAGTTATTTATTAAATAAAAAGGTACGAGAAAAACACAACCCGCTTGTACATTTCTTTCAACATCATTTAACGAATGCTTTCGATTTTGTTTTTGCCCGCAAACAATTAGCCGTTGTATTTATCGTCCTTTTTCTTAGTGGGGGCTTTTATTCCGTGCGGCATTTAGGTACGGAGTTTCTGCCGCAATTAAACGAAGGCTCCATTTATATACGAGCCAATTTACCTTTGAGTATCCACCTTACAGAAGCCGTTAAACTAAGTAATGATATGCGGCGTATCATGATGACTTTTCCTGAAATAAGAGAAGTATTAAGTCAAACTGGTCGCCCTAATGATGGTACTGATGCAACAGGTTTTTATAATGTTGAATTCCATGCCGAACTATTACCACAAAAGGAATGGAAAGATAAGATTACCAAAGAGGAGTTAATTGCTAAGATGAAAAAGAAATTATCGGTATATCAGGGAGTGGTCTTTAATTTCTCTCAACCTATTATGGATAATGTGGAAGAAGCTGTATCGGGAGTTAAAGGTTCCATTGCCGTAAAGGTTTTTGGTAAGAATTTAGAACAGCTTGACAGCTATGCCGACCAAATTTATGCGCAGCTAAGTACCGTAAAAGGAATTGAAGATTTGGGTATTATCAGAAACTTAGGACAACCCGAATTACAAATAAACTTTAATGAAGCTAAAATGGCCGCTTATGGGGTAGCTATGGCCGATGCAAATGCGGTAATAGAAATGGCTATTGGTGGTAAAGCCGCTACCCAGTTTTATGAGGGAGAAAGAAAATTTGATGTCAGGATTCGTTTTCCTTTGGAGTATCGAAAAACCGAAAAAGATATTGGAGACAGGCTCGTGCCCAATGTTAATGGCATTCAAATCCCTATTAAAGAGATAGCAGATATTAAACTAATTACGGGTCCATTGCTTCTGTTCCGTGAAGCCAACAAACGTTATATTGCTATTAAATTCTCTGTCCGTGGCAGAGATATGGGTAGCACCATTGCGGAAGCACAAGAAAAAGTGAAAAAGGCGGTAAAAATAGGTCGTAGTAATTCCATTGCATGGCAGGGTGATTTCGAAAACCAGCAACGTGCCCAAAGTCATTTAGCGTCTATAACTCCTTTTTGCTTATTGGGAATTTTCCTATTATTATTTAGTGTGTTCCATAATTTTAAAGATACAACTATGGTTATGTTTAATGTGCCGTTTGCAATTGTAGGTGGTATATTAGCCTTACTAATTACGGGTACAAATTTTAGTATTGCCGCCGGAATAGGTTTTATTGCCTTAGCGGGTATATCTATACAGGATGGGGTAATTGTACGAGAAGTCTTTAAAAAGAATTTGCATCACGGTATGCCTTTAAGTGTAGCCATACGAGAGGGTATCAAATCAAGGATTCGACCCATTATTATGACCGCCCTTATGGGAATGCTTGGGTTGTTTCCCGCGGCTATTTCTACAGGTATAGGATCAGAAGCTCAACGCCCATTAGCTATAGTAGTAATAGGTGGTTTAATTACCACCAGTATTTTATCTATACTTATTGACCCTGTAATATTTTATTTAGCTTACAGAAAGCAATACGAGCATCATGATACTGCCGAACAAGCAGAGGCATCAGGCAGGGGCAAGTAGTTATAAGAAGACGCATCTTGTTTAAAAAACAAGTCTAACATGAAAACAAAAGGCTTTATTATTAAAAGCGCTATCATTTTGGTGGTATCTATTATTATTGGGCTTTTTATCAGAAGCAAAGACGTTAAAACTCTTTACTATGTTATTGATAACAACAATCAAAAAAAAGAAATCAGTTTTGAATATTATACTAAGTTGGAAGCTTCAACCAACGAAAGCAATCGTATAAATTTTTTATATAAAGAGACCTCTAACCTAAATAAAAACGCTTTTATATATGGCGGTTCTTATTTTGTGGTACTAATGGTAGTTATTACCATAATTGAGCTTAGAAAAGAGAAAACCGAATAGTAACCCTATATAATTTTAAGTGTGAAAACATTTGCTTATTCAGCTAGCTGCTTTATTTCTGATGTCACATATTTGCTTTTCATAAACTTCAAATAGTGAGTATAGTTATTTGTTAGACCCAAAAGTAATCAGCATTGTAGTTATTCAGAGGAATAAATGTTAAATATTGTTTTTTTATCATAAATAACTTGACAAACCCTAATCTCAAATCGTACATTGTGTTACTGAATTTGAAGCTGAACACCCTTGAAGACTAAGTTGTAGTCTTAAGCCGTCTTCAAAGTATGAAAAATGCTTTGAGTTTGAAAGACATAAACAAAAACATATTTAAAGTAAAAAGTAACTCTAAATCTTCTAATAAGGAAAGAGTTTTTTTATCAGAGCAATTGTTTTAATAATTCAATAACAAATAAATCAAAAATCATGAAAATAAAATGTATCACAGTAGCCGTTTCAGCTTTACTAATTAGTAGCTCTTTATCTGCTCAGGTAAAGATTTTATACGCCGCAAACTATGGGCAATCTTCCGGCAACTCCGATTGGGTAATTGATGCTGATAGCGAAAATATTGCTTATACTTATACAGGAGGAAATCCCTCTGTAAGTGGGCGACCACAAAGGTCAACATCTTCCTCTAATGGGTGGCACTCTAACGCTCAACGCTTTCCTACACCTGCGCAATCTGGTGTTACAAGTACAACTCCTGAAACATATTGGACAGGCTCTTCTTCTTCATGGGCTATTGATATGGTAAAGCATGGTTACGCTGTTGAAACATTACCAACTTTTGATTCTATTACGTATGGTAATACAAGCCATGTTCAGGATTTAAGCAATTACAAAGTACTTATAATTGATGAACCACAGTTTCCATTTTCTGCACGTCAAAAAACAGCCCTTATGAATTTTGTATTTAACGGTGGTGGTTTGTTTATGGTTTCTGACCACGCTAATTCTTCAAGAACAAATAATGGGTGGGATTCTCCGAGAGTATGGAATGACTTTATTAAAAACAATCCTGTTAAAGATACAGCCTTTGGTTTTGTTTTTGATTCACTGGATATTTCACCAACATCAGCTAATGTAAATCCGTCAGCAACTGATTCTATTATTCACGGCCCAATGGGGACATCTCCGGGTATGGAATGGCATAATGGAACTACTATAACCTTGTATCCTTCAAAAAACCCCTCTGTTACAGGGGATGTATTTTCGGGTAGTGTAGGAAATACGGGTGTAATGTTTGGACATGGAAGATATGGTGCTGGTAAGTTTTGTTTTGAAGGAGATAGTTCACCAACAGATGATGGTACAGGAAATACACATTCAAGCCTCTATACTGATTTTGCTGGAGACCCAGGAGATGAGGAAGAAATTACCATAGTTAATGCTACTATATGGTTGGCAGAAGGAAGTAATTCTACAACAGGAGTCAATAATCTTTCAGTTACTCCAATAAAATTTGAAATATATCCTAATCCAGTGTCCGGAACAGGTCGCATTAAATATATTTTAGATGAAGCGGGAGCGACCGCCATTAGTTTATATGATGTAAACGGAAGATTGGCTAAAACACTTTATAAAGGAAATGCTAATCAAGGATTACAAATTATAGATTTTGATATTTATGATTTACCTTCCGGAGTTTATAGTTGTCAGTTAGAATCTGAGCATCTAAATCAAACTCAAAAGGTTGTAATTACTCATTAATTTTTTAAAAAAAATTAATTATTTTTTGATGGTAACAACGCTAAAGAAACACCAACCGTAAGTTGCAATATCCCTAATTCCATAGTTTTAGGCACATTATAAGTAGTGGTGGTAAATGGAGTAAGTGTAGTTACGCTATAATTAAAATATCTAATATCCGAACTCGCATAACTTACATTCAAATGAAACCCTACTCCAAAGTTGTCGTCTGTTTCAAGGTTATATTTAAACCCAATACCTAAATTATAACCAAATCCTTTTCCTGTTGATAAGGAGTATATTACCGTATCTGCCAAGCGATTAAACGTTAAACCGGGTGGGCGGTTATTGGTAGTAAGTCCTGCCAAAGCGGTAAACTCAACACTGCAATTTTTAGATACGGGCAAGTTGTATTTAGGTCCTATAAGATATTGCATAATATAATATTCGGAAGGTGTATAAACCGAAACAGTATTAGGAGGAAACAAACCATCATATTGTTTGCTTAATGCGTTAAGGTCGTAATTGTTTATATCTCCGTTTACAGCCAGCTTAATATGCAAATGCCCTTTAATTTTATAACTTACAAATACATTATAATGAAAACCAAGTTGAGCATAACCACTTATTTTATTCGTGTCTTGCCTTGTGGTAAAAATCCTGCTCATAGGTAAGTTATATTGTTTTATATTTCCATAATCAAGCATGGGTTGGCTTTTGCCAAAATTAAAGCCAAAAGATAATCGCATCTCATCGTTATCATACTTCTGCGCAAAAAGTATGTCTGTAAACAACACAAAAGAAATTAACAGTACAACGCTACGTTTCATTAATTTAGTGTCTGTTTGCTTAATTGTTTCTTATTCCATTTATTTAACCTGAAAATCATACCCAACTGACTGTAATAAGGACTATTGAAGCCAAAACCAACATCTAATTGCATTCTTATGCCCGGGGTAAAAGAGTAGCGCATACCACCGTGAAACAAAAGACTAACCTCAAGGTAATTAGCCCTTCTTACATCTTCGCCAGGAGTTACAATAATAGAGGCGTAGAGGCTATCAGAATTATTGGTTGATTTATCTTTTTCTTTCCAAACGGTTAAATCGCCTCTCATTCCAATAAAAAAATGCAAGGGGTTATTTTTCCCCTCCTGAAAATCATATAGTATAGGAATACCAATATCAACATAACTAAACTGCAAACTGTTCGGAAAAAATGATTGTTGCCCAGTGGGCGTACATTGCATACTTTGATAGCTTACCGCGGCTCCGATATTAAAATTATCATTATCCAAAAAATAATTAAAAGAAGCCTCCATTTCGGGCGAAGTGGTAAACTTATAAGGGTTAGATACATTCGTATAATAATATACCTGTCGTATATTCATAGTGGAAAATGGTATCATCTGATACTCGGCAGCTAGCCCCAAACAAGCATTTGGCGTAAGCAAATAATTTAAGGCACAACCAATTTGCGGCGCACGGGTATTAAAATGCGCGTTATTATAATCTATAGAGCCACCCATTGGTCCTTCTAAAAATTTTAGTTCACTATAACCTATAATAGGTGTAATGGTTAACTCATGCTTTACAGCAGAATCGGATAAAGATCTGTAATAGGTTTGGGCATAAAGCGGAATACTTTGCAGAAAAACAATTATTAGGAAGGATTGTTTCAATCCTTACAAAGGTAAAAAAAACCTTTACGGTTTTTAAACAAGGCAAACTGTTTTGCAAAGAAGCAATACCTTTTTTTGAAGCAAATATTTGCTAATTTGAAGTTAATATTCTAATTCTTGAAATAAAAATTAAATCACTTATTTTTGTGATATATATCACTAGTATAATATCCTTTATAAAATACTTTTGGTAAAAGCTAAATTTTTAAAATATGGAAGACATAACAAAAGCAGACGAAGAGTTTATTGAGAAAGGGGAACCAATTAGTCATAGAACAAAAAACATACTGATAATATTACTTTTATTGGTAATAGCGGGGCTTGTTTTTGTTTTAATTTTATAGTGAGGAGATAAGATATTAAAAGACTTCGCTTACATTAAAGGCAAGCCCTTTAGAGCCTTGAAGTCCAAAACCATAATCAATACAAAAGTTAACACCCGAAAATTTATTTGCTTTTAAGCGGATACCAAGTCCATAGCCGGGATAAACACTTGTAAATTTATTTGTTTGAAGGTCTGAAACACTTTCCGCGTTCACAAAAACAACTCCGCCAAACAATCCGTTTTTTGATATACCAAAGCGGTATTCAGATTCCAGATAAATCATATTCTGACTTCGGAATCTGCTTTGAATATAACCCCTTCCTGTATTAGAATACGCATCCCAACCTGTACTGGGTAAATCAAGATAAGGAACTTTTCCGCCAAAAGTAAACCAGTTTAAATTCCAAAAACACAGCATATTGTCTGAACGACGAAAAAGCTTAAGGTAAGCTCTTGAATCCATATAAATAGATTGCCAGTTTTGTGTGCTTCCTAAAAAAGTTAAGTTGTTTCGATAGGTTAAGTTAGAGTAAAAAGAATTATTAATCGGGTTATTAGAATTTTTTCTGCTGTCATATAATATATTTATCGCTGGTCCTGAAGAAATTGAGTTGGTTGATGTGCCGTTATATGCTGTGAAATTTGTTCCGGCACCAACTGAACCTATTTTTTTAATATCAAAATGATAATCTAAATCGTATCCCACTCCCACATAAAATTTGGTAGAAGGTATTTGCTTACACACCTCTTGATAAAGACGGATATAAGAATAGTTAATCAAATCTGAATTGAAAAAAGATGTTTGCCCTCCCAAGCCGTATGTGTATGTGGGGTAATAATAATAGCGCCAATCGCCCAAAATATTTAATTTATTTTTTTTAGTCCAAATATTAAAAACTAAAGGCAGCATAACCTGCTGATATGAAAGGGAGTAATTCGGGTTAAAGGAAATGGTTGAGACATTTGTGCTATCGATCGTACCCGTTAAAAATGAAAAGTTAGAAGCAACAATGATTAAAAAACCATTTACTATAGTATATCCGGGTACTGGGGCGTAAGAATTATATAGTTTTCCGGGCTTTAATTTTATGGAATCCTTTGATAGTAGGTGATGGTGTGTTTTTAATAGTTTCTTTTTAATGTCAATCAAATCAAGCTGTTTAAAAGCTTTTTCGCAACTTATTTTAGAAGAATCCAAGCTATTAGGTAAACTTTGTTTTTCAGTTGATTGGGCGAGGAAATGCCGTGGAGAAATTAGTATGTATACACAAAAAACGAAGAATACAAGGCGAGGGGGCAAGTTAAAAAAGGACATTTGCTGTTGTAAAAGTAGGTAAAAAGCCGACTCCAATAAGATGATTTTCCTCATCAGAAAAAACAAATTTTATTAACTGAAAAGGTCATATATCTTGTTTTATCTCTAACACATAGGTAACTCGCTTCTCAAATAAGTTTATGTTGTGATGCTCTGTTTTGTTTGACATCTATAATTCGATAATCAACTGTTGTTGTTGGTTGTAAAACCACACTATCGCAATTTTTTTCTGAGAATATAAAGGAATTATCCGGGATTATTCAGCATCACTATCTTCATCTATGCCTTTCTTGGCACTTAATGTGTTAAAGATGCGCGCCGTTTGATACACGTTTTTATCTAATCGGTTACTTAAAATAACCAAAGTAGTTTTATCTGCTTTGCGATATTGAAACGCGCTTCTGTAGCCATGCCACCAGCCATTATGAAAAACAATAGTGTCTCCGCCATTGGGGTTAATGCGAAACCCTAAGCCATAATATCTTCCATTGCCCGTGCGTGCGTGGGGTTTAATAGCCTCGTTAATGTTGGCGATAATCTTTCCTTCAAATAATTTTTTAGCGAATACAAGCATATCCTGCGTGGTAGAGCAAACCCCTTTATCGCCTACTACGTAATCAAACTCATCTGTGCCAATAGGTCGCTTGCGGTAATCAAAACCAAAGGCTTGATTTTTCATGGAATCAGTTACGCTGAAAAAGTACGTGTTAGTCATTCCACAAACATCAAAAATATTTTGTTTTACAAAAGCCTGAAAGCTTTGTCCGCTAAGCTGTTCAACCAATAGTGCCAGCAAAACAAAATTAGTATTGTTGTACTGAAAACGTGTGCCGGGTTTAAAATAAGCCGCCGGTTTGTGTCGCGTAAGTAAATCTAAAACCCCTTGGTTGGTAAGTATGTCGGAATTTCCTTTGGGCAGGTGATAATAAAAGTATAGATAATTAGGCAAGCCACTGGTGTGCGACAACAGATTTTTAATAGTGATGTTCTTATACGGAAAATCAGGGAAGTATTTATCTATCTTATCTGCAAGATCAAGTTTGTTCTGTTCTTTCAGTTTTAAAACAGCAACGGCGGTAAATATTTTACTTACCGAAGCCAATTGAAAAGCGGATTCGTTACAAAGGTTCTTTTTACTTTTAATGTTTTCAAACCCTAAGGCTGATTGATAAATAGTAGTATCGTGATACAAAACGGCGGCGCAACCATTAAATACCCCATGCCTATAATCTGTAGTAAAAATGGAGTCTAAGACATACCGTTTTTTTTGTAATTGCTTTGACAAAACAGGAGGAGATATAATAACCGATTTTTTAGTCGTGTTATACTTTTTCCCAACCGACATGTTTTCGCCCTTGCTTATGCCTATATAGGAAGCCAAAGCAATTAAACAAACACCGGATATGATTAAAAACAGTAATCGCATTTCTTTAAGGCGCATAATTAAAAACTTATATGCAATTTTGCAACAATATAAGACGAAAACGAAGGTTGTATAGTTGACCCAAATAAAGTAATTCACAAAGCACTATGTATAAAAAAGAAAAGTCGACAGCGCTATTTGAAAAAGCAAAAACATTTTTTCCCGGGGGGGTTAATTCGCCCGTGCGTGCATTCCGCTCGGTAGGCGGTGTTCCGCTGTTTATTAAAAAAGGAAAGGGCTCTCATATTTGGGATGCAGATGGTAATGAATATATAGATTATTGTGGCAGTTGGGGTCCGCTTATTTTAGGGCATGCTAATGATGCTGTGTTAAAAAAGGTAAGCGAAGTAATGCAGAACGGTACTTCCTTTGGCGCACCAACTGAATTGGAGAACGAACTAGCGGAGCTTATATTATCAAATCATAAATACATTGAAAAATTACGCTTTGTAAGTTCGGGTACGGAAGCCGTGATGAGCGCTATTCGTTTGGCAAGAGGATATACCAAACGAAATAAAATAATAAAGTTTGAAGGTTGCTTCCATGGGCATGCCGATTCGGTATTGGTTAAAGCGGGTTCTGGTCTGGTTACTTTTGGGAATACCTCATCCGCAGGTATTCCGCAAAGTTTTGTAAATGAAACGTTGGTGGTTTCTTTAGACAGTGAAGCGGCGGTTGAACAAGCTTTTAAAGAACACGGCAAAGATATTGCCTGTGTGATTATAGAACCCATACCGGCTAACAACGGATTGCTTTTGCAGCGAAAAGAGTTCTTACAGTTCTTGCGCGATATTTGTACCAAGCATGGTTCCTTATTACTTTTTGATGAGGTCATATCCGGTTTCCGCGTGGGCTTTGAAGGAGCCGCCGGTTACTACAATATCAACCCTGACATTATGACCTTCGGTAAAATTATCGGTGGTGGTTTTCCGGTTGGTATGTATGCTTCCAGCAAAGAAATCATGAGTTCTATTTCTCCGGAAGGAAATGTATATCAGGCAGGCACACTTAGCGGAAACCCCGTAGCTATGGCAGCAGGAATTGCGCAACTAACAGCGTGTTTGCAACCAAACTTTTACACGCAGTTAGAAGATAAAACAAAAATGCTTGTTAGCGGAATAGAACAACAATTCAAATCTCACAAAATAAAATTCAAGGCGTTTCAAGTAGGTTCTATCTTTTGGTTTTCATTTTCAGATAGGGAGCATGTGCGAAAAGCGGAAGACATTAGCGCGGATGGCATAAAACAATTTAACGAGCTTTATCATAAATTGCACGAGCACGGTATTTACTTCGGACCATCGGGTTATGAAGTGGGTTTTGTATGCGCGGCACACACCAAAGAGGATATTGAAAAAACAATCCGCACCTTTGGAGACATTTTGAAGAATTAAACTCACTTGATGAAACGCACCCTTCTCTTACTCTGTTTTTTATTTATTTATAAATTAGCTTTCCCGCAAATAGGATACGAAGCGGGTTATATAATAAAGAACAATGGGGATACCATTAGAGGAACTATCAAAGACAGAAAGTTTACGACCAGCCCCGCTAACTCGGGAAAAATAAAGTTTATGGATGCCAAGGGAAACAAAAGCAACATTACACCCGATAAAGTAAGAGGATATTGCAGAAAGGGTTCGGTGTTTTATAGAACACTGCCCGTGGGAAGAGAATCGAAACTACAATTTGCCAGAATTTTAGAAATGGGAGATGTGATTTTATTTGGCTATACCACTAACACCTTTGTAGACGCTATGGCTCCCGCCAAATCCAATAAAAATGCCGCTGATAATCATATCACATCGGTAATTGATTACATGTATTTTTATCAGAAGAGTAAAGACCCAAACAGTTTGATGAAAGTAAAAAAAGATAAGTTTGAAAGTGTGTCCTTATTTTATTTTAAAGATGATGCCGAGCTGATAAAAAAGATTGAGGATAAGTCTTTGAAGTATGAGGACATTGAGCTTGTTGTAAAAACGTATAATCAATTTGCCGCTAAGAAATAAAAAAGCGCTCGCCACAGATTTCGCAGATTAACACAGATTAAAATTTATACCCTACGTATAATTAACAACCACAAATCTGCGGTATCTGTGTAACCTGTGGCTAACTATTACAACTCGCTTATCTTAATCATATCTTTTGCGCGGATGCCTCTTTCAGTATTGGTAAGGTTACAACACTCATTAACGGAATCATGCTCAAAGAAAAGTGTCCAGTTATTTGTTACGGCGTTTTGTAAAATGCGCTCTTTTTCTTTTAGTGTTTCAAGTGGACGAACATCATAACCCATTACATACGGTATTGGCAAATGCCCCACAGAAGGTACTAAATCCGCACAAAACAAAACCTTGGTTCCTTTGTAAGTAATTAAAGGAAGCATCATACTTTCAGTGTGTCCATTAACTAACAACACTTCAAAGCCGGGTAACCACTCGCACTCCTTATCAATAAAATTGAGTTGCCCGCTTTCTTTAATGGGCATAATGTTTTCTTTTAAAAAACTCGCTTTCTCTCTGGGGTTAGGGTTTGTTGCCCAGTCCCAATGCTTCGAGTTACTCCAGTATTTGGCATTCTTAAACACGGGTTCTAATTTTGTTTTTGATGAATCAGTCCATTTAATGCTTCCGCCGCAATGATCAAAATGCAAATGGGTAAGAAATACATCCGTTACATCATTAAAGGTAAAGCCGTGTTTGGCAAATGATTTTTCTAAAGAATCGTTACCATGCAAATAGTAATAAGCAAAGAATTTTTCGTTCTGCTTATCGCCCAGCCCGTTATCAATTAATATCAAGCGATTATCGGTTTCAACCAGCAGACAGCGCATAGCCCAGTTGCACATATTGTTTTCATCGGCAGGATTGGTTTTGTTCCAAACAGATTTTGGAACTACGCCAAACATAGCGCCCCCATCCAATTTAAAATTACCACTGTTTACAGTATATAGTTTCATACAGTTATTTTAGTTTATCGTTATTCTTATGTCTTTCAAAATCTCTGTTGGTTTTCTTTTGCAGATTTTCTTCTAATGCTTGTTCTAAATTAATACCTGTTTGATTGGCAATGCACATCAGCACAAACAACACATCGGCAAGTTCTTCGTCTAACTTTTTATGTTTATCGCTTTCTTTTTCGGATTGTTCTCCGTAGCGGCGAGATATAATGCGTGCCACTTCGCCAACTTCTTCAGTAAGGATGGCCATATTGGTAAGCTCATTAAAATATCGAACGCCGTGGGTTTTTATCCATTCGTCTATTTTTTGTTGAGCTTGCTGTATAGTCATGATACAAACATAAATAATTTAAATTGTTAGGATAGAATTTATTGAAAACAGGATTAGCTAAAGGGTAAACAAATTTGTTTTCTTAACTACCTAAATACTGCTTTAGACGTTCCTCGTTCCCAAGAACGAAAATTCTAATTACTGTTTATAACCTTACGGAAGGTCTTCTCTCCGGCGGTAGTAACCACAGAGATGATAAGCACATTATTATCTGAAGTACCCATAGGAATGTACGTTTTGTTGGTTGAAACACCATCCTGATTAATATCGGCAATTACTTTTTCGCCTAACAGGTTCTGTACGGATATTACTGCGTTTGTTTTGTCGGGATAATTAAACTGCACATAATATCCCACGGCATCGCGGCTTATCTGTATATTGTTCTCATTTGCTGCAAAGGCTTTTATACCTGTGGCATCACTATGAGAATCTCCGCATGATGGATTACCGGTAGTACTAATAGTTAATACAAAACGAGGTACGGTTTCTGTATCATTAATCGTTAGGTTAATGGCTCCTGCACGCAAATCATAATCTGTGCCGGTATAATTATCATGCAGGTTTAAGCACACACCTGCAGCAATATTATTTAAGTAAGTAGGCGTAAGCGCATATTGGGTAGTAGTTCCGCTAAGTATCTGTACAGGGATTGTATAATTCTGCGTTAAAGCAGGTAAGCCATTAATGGTATAATTTTTGCCCATACTTTGTGTGGATATTTGCAGCAGGTAATTCCAGGTAATAGCCGGCGCATCATATACATCAAAACCTAAAGTACCGTTGGGGTTAAAAGATATGGCTGCTTCGCTATAATTATTACTGCCACCTGTTACCACTAAGCTAAAATAAGCTGTAGAAGAAGATTGTACACTATTTGGATGAGTTTGTTTGAATAAAAAGTTTTGGTTATTGCCACTCACTTTATCATTTTCTGTAACATTAAGTGTGGCATTGTTGCTTGATGTAATAACATAAAAACCCATTCCGGCAGGTATCACATCAGCTATTGAATTGGTGCCCGGTGTATAAGACGGTACACTAATACCACTACTCGAATTATAAGTCATATAATCTCCACCATCGTAGGTTGAGCTATAGGCATATATGGTGCTCAAACCCAACGCCGCCGCGCCGGCATTTGAAGGTTCTGCCATTACCTTATTCCATGAAATCGGAGAAGGGTATGGATTTGCGATTAGGTTATTGCCTTCATTAGAGCCAGCACCGGAAGTATTGGTTAATGTAGGCCAGGTAAAATTACCCGTTTGCGCAGGTCCCGTAACACTAATGAGTTCTGAGGCAGAGGCTGTTCCATCATTTGTTGTTCCCATATAAACCCAATAACCTAAACCAATTGTCATAGGGTCGGTTATATTATTAATACCTACAAAACCTTGGTTTGACATGGCGCCATCTGCTTCCACATACGAATCAACAGAAGTAAAGGTTGTTCCTCCCGGAGCCGAACCATCAGGACAAGTTGGGCATGTTATTTGAAAAGCACTATCCCATTGTGTAAAATCCTGACCGGTAATGCCCGCAGAGCCCATCAGCACCCAATTGGTTGTGTTGCCGGTAGGCGGGTTATGAAACACCTGTGAGGTAATATTACCTGTAAGCGTTCCGCCAACTACTCCAACACGCCCTGTATGTCCAACGGTAGTTTGGTCGGCAATTAAAGTAATGTTGCCACCTCCGGCTATGGTGCCTGATGTAGGAGAAATACTATCAATAATATTTAATGCATTGCCTAAGGTAAGTGTCGCGCCGCTATTATTTAAAGTTAAATTACTTAATGCGTTGGAGGAAGAACTGGTTTGATCCATAAACAAACTGTTTGTTATAGACCCCGTACCCCCTATCATTATTGATGAAGTGGATGAGCCTGTAAAAACACCGGTAGCAGCGGTTGTCGGCAAAGTAACAGCTCCGTTTAATGCGAGCGTATTTCCGTTAAGATTTATTGTGCCGCTCGTTTGGGTAAATGGTCCCGATACCGTTATACTATTTCCAATACCCATTGTTAAGATTTGTCCGGGGCTATTTACCGTAAGACCGTTAAACGTTGTAGCTGATGTTCCGCTAATCGTATCTGCAATGCTTCCATTAAATGTTACTAAACTGGTGCCTGCTGTAAAAGTTCCGTTATTAACCCAGTTGCCGCCTATATTGTAATTACCATTGCCATTTATGGTCGCCGAGTTCGTTAAACCGGAAGTAAGCGTAATAGCACCTGAATTTGTTATGGTTCCGCTATTCCCAATACTTCCACCATTTACTACGGTTCCGGCTGCAATATTCGCAAAAGCACCGCTATTACTTATTACCTGAGAATAACCCTCAAGGGAAAGCAAGACAAACAAAAATAGGGTCGCATAGTTTTTCATAACAACTAATTTATCGTTTCTACTAATTAGTAAATACTTATTGTTTCTGCTCCCGCGGTCACACCGGTAACACGGCAATATATAGTCCTGCCGCCTCCTGTAATGGTGCCGGTATTTACAATAGTACAACCTGTGCCGCCAACCAATGTGATGGCCCCACCGCCGGTATTAAATACTTCAAAAGTAAAAACATCACCAATAGCGGGAGTTCCCGGTAATGCCTGTACCAATCCGGCAGCGCCTTGCGCAGTAGGTAAGGTTAAGTTGCGGGCAATAGCAGATGCGAAACCAATAATACCTGCATTAAGAATTTGAGCTACGGTTGCAGTTGTATTAGCATTTAATGCCACGGTTGGAGCCGTAGGCTTATTCATAGTAACTCTACCACTTCCAATACGCAATCCGTCTCCGTTAGCAACTCCCGCAATACCAATGGTGTTTTTTATAGAACCAATAGTAGTGGTAGAGGCTGCGCCGCCAATTTTAATACTATTAGCGGGTGTCGCATTGTTAAAAAGATTTACGGTTTGAACAGCATTACCTGCGCCAACATTCCATGTTCTAGCATTCGCGCTATTTCCAAAAGTAATAGCGCCCGTACCGGCTTCTAAAGTTAACGAGTTAGCAAGAGCGGCGGTTGAACCAATAGTTATCGCTGTTACTCCTGCCGTATTCACACCGGCGCCAATTTTAATAGTGTTATTCGCCACATTTGCTCCCGCACCGATATTAATTGTTTGTGCTGCTGTATTTACACCATTTGCAATATTGATAGTATTGCCGGCAACACCATTTCCTATGGCAATTGTTTGAGCGGCTGTACCGCCAATAGTAACCGCACCCGTAGAAGTTCCTGTATTAATATTTGTCGCGAAGTTTGAACTTGCATTTAAGTTAACAACTGCTCCTGTAGAAGTAATGCCCGCATTGAATGTTCCAAGACCACTCCATGTTTTTGCTCCGGCAGCTGTTTGCGCCGTGGTAAGGTCAACATAGTTTTGAGTAGTAGAACCTGTTCCGCCGTTTGCAACAGGCAAAATGCCCGACACATCTGTTGTTAGTACAACAGCGCCATACGTTGGAGCACCGCCCGCGTTTCCGTGAAGCACACTGGTTGTTGTTCCTAAACTGCCCAAAGCAGTGGGTGTTGCCCCTGCCCCACCGCCAAGTAATAAAGCATTTTGAGTAAGAACACCTGACGATGCCAAAGTTCCTGCCGCGGTATATCCAAGTATTCCTCCCGAAGTTCCGGAGGCTAATCCGGTTCCTCCGTTAGCGACACTAAGCAGTCCTGTCCAACCAAGCGTATGGGTTGTTCCGGCAGAAGTAATGGTTACATTGGTTCCGTTTGCAAATGTTTGCGAAGAACCCGTTAATCCATTAAGCGAAGTAATTCCGTTTCCGCCTCCTAAAATCGCCTGCCATGAGGTTCCATCAAAATAATTAAACTGATTGGAAGCAGTATTAAAAATCATTAACCCTTGTGCGGGAGAAGAAATTGAACCTGTAGTAGTTCGCGGAAATAGCAAACCTTGTGTGGTAGAACGCAATTCTAAAATAGCGGAAGGATCCGGTGTTATGGAACTGCTGCTAATACCAACACCTTGCGCAAAAGCATTTACACTAAACGCTAAACTTGCTAACAGATAGATTTTTTTCATAGAGTTAAGTTTTATTACAGATGTAAGATTTATACGATAAATGTACTAAAAATTAATATCACAAGTAACGATACATAACCATCTTTTAGACTAAAAGACACTTTATGTCGGCAAAGAAAAAAAGAAGTAAGGGTTATCTCTTATGCGGCAACTACTTTCGCAACCGAAGGATGCACAGCTATACCTTTATGAACTATCAAACTACCTTTGGTAATATCCTCATCCATTTCCCATTTAAAGGCATCTTTATCGGCAAGATGTAATAATAAAGTAGCCATGTTTTTGGCGTATAAATCGCTGGCATTCATAGGTAATAAAGAAGGTAAGTTTCCTTCTCCTATAATAGTAACACCATGCTTTTGAACGGTTTTATTTAATTCGCTTCCAACCACGTTTCCGCCTTGTTCAACAGCCATATCAACTATTACAGATCCAAAGCGCATGGATTTTACCATATCTTCGGTAACAAGCAATGGTGCTTTTTTCCCGGGGATTAAAGCGGTTGTAATTACTATATCAGCATCTTTTACATGCTTAGAAACTAATTCCTGTTGTTTTTTTAAAAACTCTTCTGATACTCCTTTTACATAACCGCCTTCCATTTTAATCGAATCATCTCCCTTCATTTCAATGAATTTCCCACCCAATGATTGAACTTGTTCTTTTGTTTCCGGGCGAATATCACTTACCTCAACTACGGCACCCAAACGCTTAGCTGTTGCAATAGCCTGCAAACCTGCCACACCGGCACCAAATATTACTACTTTGCATGGGCGAATTGTTCCCGCGGCAGTAGTCATCATGGGTAATATTTTACCAATCGTATCCGCGGCAAGCATTACCGCTTTATAACCACCTAAGTTTGCCTGAGAAGAAAGCGCATCCATTTTTTGCGCACGGGAAATACGCGGAACGGCATCCATAGAAAAAGCCGTAATACCTGCCTTACAGCAAGCATCCACCAACTCAGGACTGGTAGCAGCCCACATAAACGATATTAAAATAGCATCCTTTTTCATTTTAGCTATTTCTTCGGCAACGGGCGCGTTTACTTTAATCAATACATCGGCAGTAGCGTAAATGGTATTTTTATCGGCAGTTTTTGCACCAACCGTTGTATAAGCCTCATCATTATAAAAGGAGTTAAGACCCGCACCATTTTCTATAACCACTTCAAAGCCTTTTTTTACAAGGTCTTTTACCACATCAGGTGTAAGTGCTACACGGTTTTCTTTTATTTTGGTTTCTTTTGGTATGCCAAGTATCATGATTTGTAATTTTAGAAGTCAAAAGTAATAATTTAGAAGTAATAACGAAAAGGCTTTTAAATTTTAACTTATTACTTTTAGATTATATTTGCAGCGTTTATGCTAATTGCCGATTTAATAACACATGATATTCCTACCCTACAGGGGTCTGACACCGTTGAGCAAGCCTTGCTTTGGATGGAAGAATTTAAAATTACTCATCTGCCGGTATTGCACCATAAAAAACTAACCGGACTTATATCGGAAACAGATTTATTGGATGCGTCTAATCCGCAAAGCAAAATTGCAGATAATAAGTTTAATTACATCAAGCCGCAAATACACCAGAACCAACACGCTTTTGACGCGCTTAAAATCATGTCTGGTTTGCACCTTACCCTTATTCCGGTTTTAGATGAGAAAGACCATTACTTAGGAAACGTTACCCAGAAAAGTGTACTCGATAGATTAGCCGGTTTGTCTGCTGTAATGGAGCAAGGCGGTATTATTGAATTGGAAATAAACAAAAACGATTATTCGCTTACGCAAATTGCCAGTATTGTAGAGGGAAATGACGCTAAAATTTTAAGCTCTTATGTGAGTTCTCTTCCTGATGCCAACAAGATATTGGTAACGCTTAAAATAAATCGTGATGATTTAAGTCGTGTATTACAAACTTTTTATCGTTACAATTACGAAGTAAAAGCTTCTTACCACCAAGCAGGATACGAAGATGATTTAAAGAACCGCTTTGACGAATTTATAAAATACCTCAACGTATGACGGTAGCCCTGTATGCCCGTCCGGTAAAAGACAATGTGCCCGATTATGTAAAAACACTCAGCACGCGTTTAAATAAGGAAGGCATCGGGTTGGTTATACACAAAGCTTATTTTTCTTACCTCAAAAAAGAGTTTGGTTTTAATTTAGACATCCCCACTTTTTCATCTTATACGGAGTTAAAAGCCATTAAACCCGATTATTTAATTTCTTTAGGCGGAGACGGCACCATGTTGGAAACCCTAGAGTATATAAGAGATACAGGCGTTCCGGTGCTTGGTGTAAACACCGGAAGATTAGGTTTTTTGGCAAGCGTGTACAAAGAAGATTACACCGGCGCTATTGATAAGTTAATCAACAAACAATATACCATTGATGCCCGTGCTTTGCTGCAATTGCAAAAGCCGAATAATTTATTTGAGTTAAACGTAGCGCTTAATGAATGCACTTTAGTTAAAAAAGATTCATCAACCATGCTGAGTATTGAAGTGCATATTGATGGTTTGTTTCTTAATTCTTATTGGGCTGATGGGCTGATTATTTCCACCCCAACAGGTTCTACTGCTTATTCTTTAAGTTGTGGTGGTCCGCTGATGGAGCCTAACTCAGCCAGTATTATTTTAACGCCTATTGCTCCTCATAATTTAAATGTACGCCCTATTGTGTTGAACGATAATTCTGAAATTTCCTTGAAAATAAAAGGCAGAGAAAAACAATACCTGCTTTCTTTAGACTCTAAGCAGGCCACTATACAAATGGATGAAGAAGTGATTTTAAGGAAAGCCGATTACAACTTTAACCTGATAAACCTAAACGGACAAAACTTTTTCAGCACCCTGCGCAATAAACTAATGTGGGGTTTAGATAAAAGAAATTAAAGCCACAGATTTCACGGATTCTCGCAGATTGATTTTTTATCTGTGCTATCTGCGAAATCTGCGGCGAAAAACAAAAGAGATTAAATGCTTCCTGATATAGATACCGAAGAGCGCGTAGAGTTTTTGGTAAAAACATTTTATAGTCGTGTGTTGAAAGACGATTTACTCGCACCGCATTTTAAGCATATAGATTTTCCCTCTCATTTCCCTCGCATGATTGCTTTTTGGAGTTTTATTTTGCTGGATAAAGAAGGCTACAAAGGCAATGTGTTTGATAAACATGTGGGCTTAAACATACATCAACCCGAGTTTGACCGCTGGCAGCATTATTTTAACAAAACCGTGAACGACTTCTTTGAAGGCGAGAAAGCAAACCTTGCCATACAGCGTGCTGAGTTATTGAAACATACCTTTTTGAGCAAGCTTGGTTAGTTTATTCCTTACAAGGGGAATGATTCGGCTCACAAGGAATATCCTTCCCCTGACAAGGAATTTTCCTCCGCTTACAAGCGATTTCTTTCTGCTTACAGCAAAATGACTTATATTTGTTATAAATAAGTCCTGCTACATCCTGTTATAATGAAAAAACTTGCCGTTTTATGTGTTTTAGGACTCGTTTTGGTAAGTTCTTGCAAGAAAGACCCGCCAATTAATCAATATAAACAACCAGTTTATCCACTTGATTCTGGTGTAATAGGATTTACTTTAAACAATAATGTTACTTTAAAACAAGTTGTAAATGTATTAACTGGATTAAAAACTGACAGCTTTGAACTTTACAATTTTTATTATACAAAGGCATTTCCTAACGATAGCATGACTTATTATTGGCACATCATTAAAAGTTGTAGCTATATAATTGATTTTAACATATCTAAAAGTCTATGTGATTCTTTTACGATGATTAATTCTGTTGATTTTAAATACCTTGATTCTACTAAATTAGCTAACTGGAGTAGTATAGTTCAACAACAAAAATTTATAGAAATGCCTAATAGTGGTTGGAGCTATAATAGATATGGTTTTTTATATGTGCCTAATGGTCAAGAAACACTTTGGCTTAATAAATTAAAAAATCTCTCAATAATAAGTACAGCTAATTTAGAATATATCTACCCTTGTTGTCCTTAACAAGTAAATAATATACTTCATTTTTCCTTAGTAAAACCTACATCTTTTATCTGCGGCATCTGCGGCGGTATTTTTATTATATTCGCATTCGTTTTTTCAAGGTGCAAGAGCTAATAAAACAAATCAATCCCAATAAATTACCTCAGCATGTAGCCATCATAATGGATGGTAACGGGCGTTGGGCTAAGCTGCAGGGTGCAGCACGTATATTCGGGCATCAAAATGGGGTAACTTCTGTTAAAGAAACCGTAGAAGCTGCTGCCGAATTAGGCATTAAATACCTTACCCTATATGCCTTCAGTACCGAAAACTGGAACCGTCCGGGTGATGAGGTATCTGCCCTGATGGAATTGCTGGTAAAAACCATTCATGCCGAAACGCCCACACTAAATAAGAATAATATACGTTTACTTACCATTGGCGATACCAACTCTTTGCCCGAAAAATGTGTAAAACAGTTAAACGAAGCTATGGCAGAAACGGCAAATAATAAAGGATTGTCGTTGGTTTTGGCGCTTAGTTATTCCGGTAAATGGGAAATAATAAATGCTGTAAAACAAATTGCCGAAGAAGTAAAAAATGGAAAATTAAACCCGAAGGATATTACCGAAGCTTTGTTTGAATCTAAACTATCTACAAAAGGCATTCCTAACCCAGAACTGATGATACGCACCAGCGGAGAGCACCGCATTAGTAACTTCCTGCTATGGCAACTGGCTTATGCCGAGTTTTATTTTACCGATGTACTTTGGCCCGATTTCAGAAAAGAACATTTTTTCCGGGCTATTATAAACTACCAACAACGCGAGCGTCGCTTTGGCAAAACAGGCGAACAAATAAAACAAAACGTATAAAAGCGCTTGAAAGCTACAATTATACAGCCTATCCTAAATCCTTTCCAAAGGAAAGGACTTGTAGTGCTCATTTTCACTATCATCATCTCCCTTCCCTTCGGGAAGGGTTGGGGATGGGCTGCTTCTGCACAGGTTGCCATAGGGCAAGATGAAATTGATTACGCCAATCCTAAAGAATACAATATTGCAGGGGTTGAAATTGAAGGGATAACCACGCTTGATAAAAATGTACTGAAATTAGTTTCGGGTTTAATACCCGGACAGCGTGTAAAAGTTCCGGGCGAGAAATTCTCTGATGCGGTAAAGAACCTATGGAAACAGGGTTTCTTTGATGATATACAGGTAAACGTAGATAAGATTATTGGCAACGATATTTTCTTGAAAATAATTTTAATAGAAAAACCTCGTCTTGCCAAGTATGCGTTTAAAGGCATAAGTAAAAAAACAGAGGCTGATGAAATCAGAAAAAAAATACATCTCATAACCGGGAAGATTGTTACCGACCAGCTTATAAGCAGCACCAAAAACATTGTTAAAGATTATTACAGAGATAAAGGGTATTACAATACACAGGTGGATATAAAAACTGAAATAGACCATGACAGTAAAAATAAAGTAACCGTATATATTGTTGTTGACAAGGGAAATAAAGTTAAGGTTCAGGAGGTTACTTTTAAAGGAAATACAGTCGTTAAAACAGGGGGGCTATTCGGACTTAAAAGAAAGTTAAAAGACACCAAGCCATTTCATTGGTACACCTTTTGGAACTCCGGTAAATACTTAGAAGACAATCTCGAAAAAGATAAACCCAAGATAATAGATAAATATCTTTCGCTTGGATACAGAGACGCGCGTATTGCAAAAGACACCGTTTATTTTGTATCGCCTGACCGGGTAAAGATTGATATTACCATTGATGAAGGACACAAATATTATTTTCATAACATTAATTGGGCAGGTAACAGTAAATACCGAAGCGGACAATTAGACACCATTCTTGGGATAAAAAAAGGAGATGTGTTTAATCAATCCATATTAGATCAAAAATTATACAGCAACCCAAGCGGTTACGACATCAGTTCATTATACATGGATGATGGATACTTGTTTTTTCAGCTAACGCCAAGTGAAGTGAATGTACAAAACGACTCTATTGATTTGGAAATACGTTTGTATGAAGGTAAACCGGCTCTTGTAAATCGTGTAACCGTTAGTGGAAACACCAAAACCAACGACCATGTTATTATGAGGGAGTTACGTACCAAACCGGGGCAAATTTTCAGACGGTCTGATATTATGCGGACACAGCGAGAGTTGCAACAATTAGGTTATTTTGATCCGGCAAAAATGGGCGTAGAACCTAAACCAAACCCCGCCGATGGTACCGTAGATATAGAATACACCGTAGCCGAAAAGCCAAATGATCAGATAGAATTATCGGGAGGGTATGGTAACGGAAGGCTTATTGGTACCTTGGGCGTAAAGTTTAATAACTTCTCGGCGAAAAGCGTTTTCAAAAAGAACTCCTGGAGCCCTTTGCCTTCAGGCGACGGACAAAACTTTAGCATCCGTGTACAAAGCAGTGGTATAAACTACCAGAGTTATAACATGTCGTTTACCGAGCCTTGGTTAGGAGGTAAAAAACCAAACTCATTGTCGGCATCCGTTTATTATACCGTACAGAATTATAACGGACAAAAACGAGATATTAAAGTAGGTGGTGTGGAGGAATTTAATAAAAACGCGTCTTACATGACCTCTATGACAGGAAGCGTGCATTTTGCCAAACGTTTAAAATGGCCTGATGATTACTTTGCTTTATCTATTGGCGAAACATACTCATACTATGTATTATACAGAGCCAGTGTTTTTGCCTTTCCTACAGGATATATAAATAACTTGAAAACTAACATTAATATTAGCAGAAACTCTTTGCAAGGAAATCCAATCTTTCCTACCGGTGGCTCTGTAATTAGTCTTACTGGAGTGGTAACCCCACCGTATTCTCTACTTAACGGAAAAAATTATGAAGGATTAAGTGCCGAAGCAAAATACAGGTTCTTAGAATTTCAGAAATATAAATTTACTACCGCCTGGTATATGCAACTTACCAACCAAAAAGCTCCGGATGGTAAAGAAGCCCGAAATCTTATTTTAAAAACGTCTTTTGGTTTTGGTATTTTAGGTTATTACAATCCGGCTATTGGTGTAGCTCCTTTTGAACGTTTTTATATGGGAGGTAGCGGTTTAACGGGTTACTCATTAGATGGACGTGAAATCATAGCCTTGCGCGGATACGCGGATAACTCCATATCAGGACCGGACGGGAAAGGTTGTTCTATCATATCTAAATACACGATGGAGTTGAGGTATCCTATATCGCTTAACCCACAGGCTACTATATTTGCGCTTATTTTTGCTGAAGCAGGTAATGCGGAGCAGATATATAAAAACTTTAACCCCTTTAATGTGAAACGTAGTGTAGGTCCGGGGGTGCGTATATTTCTTCCTATGTTTGGTCTGTTGGGACTTGATTATGGCTGGGGCTTTGATAATATCCCCTATAACTCAAGCACAGGTAATGGTAAAGGGCAGTTCCATTTTACCATTGGCGCGAACTTAGGAGAGCTATAAAATATATTATTTGTAAAAACGCAATTTTAAAAATACTTTTGGTTAAAATTAAACATAGATAAAACATACAATCATGAATATAAAAAAATCAATTTTAATTATAGCGGCAATAGTAATTACAACCGGCACTTCGTTCGCTCAGAAGTTTGGTTATGTGGATACCGAATTTATCTTAAATCAAATACCCGAATATAAAGCCGCGAAAGCTGAGTTAGATAAAAATTCCGCTGATTGGCAAAAAGAAATTGAAGCTAAATATGCCGAGATAGATAAGTTGTACAAAACCTATCAGGCAGAACAAATTTTGCTTACAGATGATTTGCGTAAGAAACGTGAAAACGAAATTGTAAACAAAGAAAAAGATGCCAGAGACTTGCAAAAGCAACGTTTTGGTACCGATGGCGATTTATTTAAGAAACGTATGGAACTTGTAAAACCTATACAAGATAAAGTTTATAATGCTGTTAAATCTGTATCTGAAAAAGCGGGTTTGGCTATTATGTTTGATAAAGCCAGTGATATGATGATGCTTTACGCAAGCTCAAAATATGATAAAAGTGAAGATGTACTTGTGTTTTTAGGCGTATCTAAAACAAAAGCCGGTAGCGGCGGCAACACGGGTGGTGGTAGCGGCACCCACAAAACTGGTGGAAAATAAGTAGTAGTGCTAAATTAAGAAACCGCTTCAAATTTTAGCATAAACTCCATAGCCTTCTCTACCATTTGTGTAGAGCCTATAAACAAAGGCGTACGTTGATGAAGTTCTTTCATTTGTTTTTCCATAATCCGCCCCTTTCCATCGGTAGCCTTACCTCCTGCTTGTTCAATTAAGAACGCGAGCGGGTTGCACTCATATAATAGGCGCAATTTTCCTTTAGGTGACTTAGTGGTGGTAGGATAAATGTAAATACCGCCTTTTAATAAATTACGGTGAATATCTGCTACACCACTACCTATATACCGAGATGAATATGGACGATTAGTAGCAGTGTCTTCTTCCTGACAATATTTAATGTATTTTTTTACTCCGTCCGGAAAGTGTAAATAATTTCCCTCGTTTAAAGAATAAATACTACCATTTTCAGGTGTTTTGATGTTGGGGTTGGAAAGACAAAACTCGCCTATACTGGGGTCTAAGGTAAATCCATTTACACCTTTGCCTGTTGTATAAACAAGCATGCAAGATGAACCGTAAATTATATACCCCGCTGCAACCTGCTCTGTACCATGCTGCATAAAATCTTCTAAAGTACCGGGACCGCTTAAACTAACTCTTCTGTAAATAGAAAAAATAGTGCCTACAGAAACATTAACATCAATGTTAGAAGAACCATCCAGTGGGTCCATAGCGATAACGTATTTGGCGTTTTTAGAAACCTCGTTATCAATAGGTATAATCTCTTCGTTCTCTTCAGATGCTATGGCGCAAACCTCTCCGCCCGCTTTTAGCGCGGCAATAAACTGCTCGTTAGCAAATACATCCAGTTTCTTAACCTGTTCGCCTTGCACATTCACTTCACCTGTTTCACCCAATATTTCTACCAAACCGGCTTTGTTTACTTCACGGTTCACAATTTTTGCGGCAATTCCTATATCGCGTAATAATCTGGATAACTCGCCTTTTGCGTATGGAAAATCACTTTGTTTTTCAATAATAAACTGACCCAGCGTTTGCACCTTCATGTTTTAGGTTTTTATAAAAATAGGCTGCAAAAGTAGAAAAATAAAGCCATTTTTACAGAAATGAATTCACGATTTTGTAAATAAGAAACCTCACGATTTAGTTTAACAACTAAATGCAAAATTGATTTTATTCGTAAAGAAAAAGGTAATTAAGATTACTTCTTTACAAACTCACCCATTTTGTTATCGTAGTTAAGAAAATAACCACCTTTGGGTAAATTGCTGCAATCTATTTTATTGCCATAACCACGCTTTACGATATTACCATATTGGTCATATATCTCAAACATAGTTTCAGCAGGTTTATCGGAGCAAGCGAAATTTATATCTTTAGATACTTTTGCCGGGGTAAATGTTACATCGCAAGAATTACTGCTAAAATCAACTGATTTAGATAAACGTGGTTGTCCGCTGTAATCTGTCTGTTTTAAACGAAACTGGTTTTTACCTGAGTGAGGGATTACTTTGTATTCATAATTGTTGGCAGCGGCAGTTCCAACGCCATCAATCTCACCAATTTTCACCCATTTGTTCCAACGGAATTGTTCAATAACATAAGGTAATTTTCCGCTTTCTCCCTTGGTACTCCATTTTAATACCCCATCAGCGGAAACACTCATGGAGACTACTTCGTAGGTGCTTTTTGGTTTCAATACTTCGGGGTTAAGAACCTTTGGGCGACAGTCTTCTTTGTGTTTTATTTTAATTTCAACTTTATCTCCAATAGTCAATTTATGCGGTTTAAAATCAATTTCAAAGGCACTTGATTGAGTTTCATCTGTAGTAAGATTTCCGTTCACATATACCTCAGTTACGCAAAAACCCACATTGCCACTGGCAAATGGATTTTGAACGTATAAATTCTTGCCCTGATAATTTCCTTCAATAATGATCACTCCACCTTGTGAAAATCCCCACAAGGCAAGGATTAAAAATATAGAACTCAAAAAATATCTTTTCATATTAAAACTTTAGTCTGCAAAATTTGATGGCAATAATAAACCGAATTATCCGAAAATCAAAATATTTATTCTTGTATTTTCTGTTTAATAACGCCGAGTTACCCTTTTACAAGAAAATGTATTTATTACCTTTAGCCGCTTGAAGTATATTAAATTCATAATCTTTTTTTTTATTGTTATCCATATTCATGCGCAGCAATATCCTTTTTGGACGCAATATCGAAGCGATTTGTTTCTGATGAATCCTGCTGTAGCGGGTACACGTCAGGATGTTGATTTCAGAATGTCTTATCGCGACCAATGGGTAGGCTTTACAGGAGCTCCAAAAACAATGGGGGCAAGCCTTAATGTAAAATTATATAAAAACAAAATGGGTGTAGGGGGCTATGTCTTTCAGGATAAAATAGGCCCTTTCAGTTATGTTAGCGCGGCACTTGCTTACGCTTTTAAAATTAAATTCGATGATGTAGCGCTTTCTTTAGGGGCAAACGGAAGCTATAACACAATGGGAATTAACGGCACATCACTAACCTATCAAAATACGCAGGATGAGGCTTTACTTAATGTTATATCTACACAAAAAGCGAAAGCTTTTAATGCCGCAGGCGGGGCGTTGCTTTATAACGATAGGTTCTTTATATCTCTTTCTATCAATAATTTAGCGGGTACTACTTATAATTATGACAAAACTATGGAGATAGTAAAGCGTGGTATTTATAAAACAGTTCCCCACTTTTGCGCTTCGGTAGGATATAACTGGAGTGGAAATCCTAACTTTATTTGGGAAAACAATCTAATGGCGGTATTTGTTGCCGGCGCACCCATTTTAGTAGATTATTATTTACGTCTGCATATAAAAAACGCGGTCTTTTTTGGAGGGGGAATACGTTTGGGTGTGGCAGTTGTAGGACAATTGGGATATACCTTTGAATGGGGACAAGTAAGTTATTCTTATGATTACAGCACAAATGGTTTAGCGCCTTATAATGCCGGTTCACACGAAATTAAACTGGCTTTTTTCTACTCTAAACCCCACCAACAAAAAGGGCGTGGTTTAGGAGAATTTAAAAACCAGAAGTATCAGAATAAATATATTATATACTAATGAGCAATTCGTTTGGTACTGTTTTTAAACTTACAACATTCGGGGAATCTCACGGAGAGGCTATTGGTGGTATTATTGACGGATGCCCTGCGGGCTTAAAGATTGATAAAGATTTTATTCAAAAAGAACTTGACAGAAGAAAACCCGGACAATCACACATTGTTACACAACGCAAAGAAAATGATGACGTAAATTTTTTATCCGGTATTTTTGAAGGACTTACAACAGCTGCGCCTATTGGTTTTGTTATCAATAACGAAAATCCCAAAAGCAAAGATTATTCACATTTAAAAGATACTTATCGTCCATCGCACGCAGATTATACTTATCAGCAAAAATATGGTCATCGCGATTACAGAGGCGGTGGTCGCTCATCGGCGCGAGAAACAGCTTGCAGGGTAGTTGCGGGCGCTGTTGCAAAGCTTTTATTACAACATCATAAAGTAAATGTATTCGCTTATGTATCGCAAGTACATCATATTAAATTAAATAAATCGCATACGGAGATAAATGCCGCTGATATTGAAAAAAACATGATTCGTTGTCCGGATGAAAAAGTGGCACAGCAAATGATTGAGCATATCGAAAACATCCGTAAACAAGGCGATACCGTTGGTGGAACAATTACCTGTGTAGCACAACATGTCCCCATAGGATTAGGCGAACCCGTGTTTAATAAGCTACATGCCGAGTTGGGTAAAGCCATGTTAAGCATTAATGCAGTTAAAGGCTTTGAGTACGGAGCAGGCTTCGATGCTATCAACTATAAAGGTTCTGAACTGAATGATGTTTTTCTTCCTCCGACTCCCCTCTCCTTAGGAGACGGGCGGGGGGTGAGGCTTAAAACAAACCATAGCGGAGGCATACAGGGCGGCATAAGCAATGGAGAGGATATTTATTTTAATGTTGCCTTTAAGCCTGTGGCAACTATTATGCAGAAGCAACAGAGTGTAAATAAAGCGGGAGATGAAATAATTATTGAAGGTCTCGGGCGGCATGACCCTTGTGTGCTTCCCCGTGCTGTGCCTATCGTAGAAGCTATGTGCGCACTTGTGCTGGCAGATTATTTATTATTGAACAAAGTATCTAAATTGGATAAGCACAATTAAAGCAAAACATATTTTAAATCGTATAAAAATTCGGATATTTACGCCAGCCGAGCAAAGCGACTACATGAGTGCAAATAAAAAAACAAATAATTAAAAACGAATAAATAGAAAACCATGGAAGCTCTTTTAGAAATATTAAAAATACTGATTCCCGCAGCGGCGGTTTTTGCGGCAACGTATTTTATTGTAAGAACATTTTTAGCAAATGATCAAAAACGCAGGGATTACGAATTGCGCAAATCGCAGATGAATATTACTACGCCTATACGCCTGCAAGCTTATGAACGTATTATTCTTTTTTTAGAACGTATAGAACCCAATAACTTAGTGTTGCGTACCAACAAGGCCGGAATGAATGTTCCTTCGTTGCATTCTGAACTTATCAAAACTATTAAAACAGAATATGAACATAACATCTCTCAGCAAATTTATGTGAGCGCAAACGCGTGGCATTTGGTAAAAACGGCAAAAGAGGAAACGATTAAACTTATCAATATATCTGTTACTAAAGTACCTGAAAACGCTAAAGGACAAGAGCTTTCGCAGGTTATCTTGCACATTGCATCAAGTGTGGAAAGAACACCAACACAAATTGCTATCGAATTCTTAAAGAAAGAAGTCGCTCAGCATTTTTAATTTGTTGGCACATGGATAAATTATTTTCAGATTTTAAATCTTCAACCGCGCAAGACTGGAAAAATCAAATCGTAAAAGATTTAAAGGGAGTTGACTTTGAAAAACTTATTTGGCGCAACGCCAACAACAATGGTTTTGATATAAATCCTTTCTATACTTCAGAGGATATACAGACTGAAAACAAGTCCTTATTCACAAACCCCGGTTGGGATATTTGTGAGCAGATTACCGTAACGAATGAGGAACAAGCTAATGTGCGAGCTTTAAAAGCATTGGAAGGCGGTGCAAGCGGCTTATCGTTTTATATTCTTAAGAAGATAGATACGAAAGCTTTACTAAAAGGTATTTCCTTAGAACACATCTATACACAGTTTTTTATCAGTAATGATGCGTTGCACGTGTTAGATGACTTAAAAGATAACTACGGTAAAATAAATCCGCACGATGGTAAACTAAAATGCTTTATAAACATAGACCCGCTTTCTCTGTTTGCTTTTTATGGGGAATGGCATGCAGATGAGACAAAAGATATTTCTGTTCTCAAGCAATTAGTTCACATACCGGTAAACATAAGTTTGTATCAGGAGGCAGGCGCTAATACCATTACAGAGCTTGCTTGCGGACTTTCACACGCCAATGAATATTTTAATTATTTGTCTAATCAAAAAGCATTAAAAGATAAAACACTTCATTTTATTTTCTCCATCGGTTCTGATTTTTATACAGAGATAGCCAAGTTAAGAGCATTTAAAAAATTGCTGGCTATGTTGCAAGAGGAATATAACACCCATTTCGAAACTCATATACACGCGCAAACCTCGCAACAAAATAAAAGTAATTTAGACTCGTACAACAATATGTTGCGCACTACCACCGAAGCCATGAGCGCCATAATTGGCGGCTGCAACAGTTTATGCGTGTTGCCTTATGATGAAACATTCAGTGAAGCAAGTGAATTTAGTTCCCGTATCGCGCGCAATCAGCAACATATTTTAAAAGAAGAAAGTTACCTGCATCACACGGCTGATATGGCTGCGGGTTCTTATTACATAGAAACGCTTACGGATGAAATTGCCGCTAAAGTCTGGGACGAGTTTAAAAACATAGAAAGCAAAGGCGGTTTTATTGCCTGTTTGAAATCTAATTACATACAGGATACAATAAAACAACAAGCCGATGTATTGATACAACAATTTAAAGAAGAAAAAACAGTGTTGGTTGGTGTAAATAAATATCAAAATGCAAAGGAGCAGTTAGCCGTTAGTAATAAGCCGTTAGTAAATAGCGCCTCTAAATCGCTATCAGCTAAAGGCTCACAGCTAATTACTCCCATCAAACCTATTTGCTTAAGCGATTATTTAGTAAAAGAAAATGCGTAAAGATTTTTCAACTATTGCATACAAATCTGTTGTTTCTGACAAGGATGAGAAATCTAACATAACTCCTTCTTTTCAAACAGCAGAACAAATTGAATTAAAGAATACGTATTCTGCAGATGATATAAAAAATGCGGAGCACTTACATTTTGCTGCGGGCATTGCGCCATTTTTACGCGGACCTTATTCTTCTATGTATGTACAAAATCCCTGGACGATAAGACAGTATGCAGGTTTCAGCACGGCCGAAGAAAGCAACGCTTTTTACAGAAGAAATTTAGCGGGCGGACAAAAAGGTTTATCGGTAGCGTTTGATTTAGCTACGCACCGCGGTTACGATAGCGACCACGAGCGTGTAGTGGGTGATGTAGGCAAAGCAGGCGTTGCGATAGATTCTATCCTCGACATGAAAGTGTTGTTCGATCAGATACCGCTCGACCAAATGAGTGTATCGATGACGATGAACGGCGCGGTACTTCCTATACTTGCTTTTTATATTGTGGCTGCCGAAGAACAGGGTGTGAGCATGGATAAACTGAGTGGCACCATTCAGAATGATATTTTGAAAGAGTTCATGGTGCGCAATACATACATCTACCCCCCTACTCCTTCCATGAAAATTATTGCAGATATTTTTGAGTTCACTTCTCAAAAGATGCCCAAGTTCAATTCCATTTCCATCAGCGGTTATCACATGCAGGAAGCCGGAGCTACCGCCGATATTGAGCTTGCCTACACATTGGCAGACGGACTGGAATACATACGCACCGGTATTAAAGCCGGATTGAACATTGATGATTTCGCCCCGCGCCTCTCTTTCTTTTGGGCCATAGGCATGAATCATTTTATGGAGATTGCCAAAATGCGCGCGGCACGTATGCTGTGGGCCAAGCTGGTAAAACAATTCGAGCCGAAGAATGCAAAATCTATGGCATTGCGTACGCATTGTCAAACCAGCGGATGGAGCTTAACCGAGCAAGACCCTTTTAATAACGTAGCACGCACGTGCATAGAAGCATTGGCTGCGGCTATGGGCGGCACACAATCTTTACACACCAATGCACTGGATGAAGCTATTGCATTACCAACCGACTTTTCGGCACGCATTGCGCGCAACACACAAATATACCTGCAACAAGAAACGAATATCTGTAAAGTGGTGGACCCCTGGGGTGGTTCGTATTATGTTGAATATCTCACACAACAAATTGCAGAGAAAGCCTGGGCTTTAATTGAAGAAGTAGAAAAGCTGGGCGGGATGACGCAGGCTATTGAATCGGGTATACCAAAAATGCGTATTGAAGAAGCTGCTGCGCGCAAGCAAGCGCGCATAGACAGCGGTAAAGATATTATTGTGGGAGTGAATGCGTATCAAACGGATGAGAAAACCAACATCGAAATACGTGATGTGGATAATACCAAAGTGCGCACGCAACAGATAGAACGTTTACAAAAATTAAAAGCAGAACGAAATAGCGCTGAGATAGAAAAAGCTTTGAATGCCTTGACCGAAGCAGCTAAAACAAATAAAGGAAATTTACTGGAACTAAGTATTCATGCGGCAAGAGTTCGTGCAACGCTGGGCGAAATATCTTTTGCGTTAGAGAAAGTGTATGGAAGATACAAGGCTACCAGTCGCTCTATTGCAGGTGTTTACTCAAAAGAAATTGCCATGGATAAAGATTTTGCCAAAGCCCGTGAAATGGCTGATGCCTTTGCAGAGCTTGATGGGCGCCGTCCGCGCATTATGATTGCCAAAATGGGACAAGACGGGCACGACCGTGGCGCAAAAGTTATTGCCACCAGCTTTGCCGATTTAGGTTTTGATGTAGATATTGGTCCGTTGTTTCAAACGCCTGCAGAGGCTGCCAAACAAGCCGTTGAGAACGATGTGCATATTATAGGGGTGAGTAGTTTAGCGGCAGGACATAAAACTCTGGTACCACAATTAGTAGAAGAATTAAAGAAATACAAGCGCGAGGATATTTTAATTGTAGTGGGTGGTGTTATTCCGCAACAGGATTATGATTTTCTTTACAAAGCCGGCGCTACGGCTATATTCGGGCCGGGAACCGTTATCGCTAAAGCGGCACAGGATATATTGAAAGTGCTTACCGAACAAACTTCCAAATAAATGTATAAAGCCTTTTCTTTTTTTGCAGTTGTTCTCTTTCTAATAAGTTGTAACGAAGCTCCCAAAAAAGAAGAAATTAAAATGGAAGGCCCGCAAATTACAACGCCTGTAGATTCGTTGATGAAGAATGTGCACAGCGCCCCTGTAAATGATTCTGTTACGGCTAACTACGAAGACATTATTAAACTGGATAATTATATAGTTCCTTCTGCTCCTGATAAAGAGATTACTACCATAAGCAAAAAGTGTGCGCTTATTATTTATCCCACAGAGAAACAGGCAGAGAAATTTAAAAACGAAATGGGCGAAGAAGATTTTTCTACCGCGGCAGATGATTATGCTTTTTACCAATCGCAATATTTGGATGCTGCCGATAAATATAAAATTGAGAAACCTAACATTGATACACGTTATATTAAGTTTGTGGGCAACAGCAAAACCATTTTGTTTGACAGATGCGCCAAAGTTTCAGCCGGATGGATGGTTATTTTATTCCGCCCGGATAGCCTACCCCGTATATCAAATGGTTTACAACCCGATACGGCTTTTGTGGATTATTTCGGGAAGTAAACTTCTCTTAAAATAAGGTAGCGTTACACAAGAGAAATGATGTGTTACACGAGAGAAATTATCAGGGTGGCGGAACTACCGTAGGCACTACACCTCCTGCAACGGCTTAAATCAGGTAGCAGGTAATATTTATTAGTTGCCATTAAATCCTGCCCTGATGAGGGTGGGATTTTTTTGCTTGATATTTATTAGTAGATTTGATTGACTTTAAATTAAACAACATGAAAAAGCTTATTACCCTTTTAGCGTTAGCCTTTTGTTTGAATGGGAAGGCGCAAACACAAACTGACATATATGATTTTGCTGAGACAGCTACAAGTGGAGCCTACTCTAATGGCTCTCTAATTAGTGACGGAACCTATTTATATGGAATGACATATAAAGGCGGTGTAAACACATATGGAACGGTGTTTAAAATAAAACCTGATGGAAGCGACTATATCGACCTGTATGACTTTGCAGGCAATGACACAAGCGGGGTCTATCCAAATAGTTCTCTATATAGCGATGGAATCTACTTATATGGTATGACAACAGAGGGTGGTCCAAACTATGTTGGAACGGTTTTTAAAATTAGGTCCGATGGTACCGGCTATGCCGATCTGTATAACTTTGCAAACAATACCACAAGCGGAAGTAATCCACCTGGTTCTCTTATTAGCGATGGAACCTATTTATATGGAGTGACATCTAACGGAGGTGCATACAGCTATGGAACTATATTTAAAATAAAACCCGATGGAACCAACTATATTGACTTGTATGACTTTGCCGGCACAACTACAAGCGGAAGTAATCCATCTGGTTCTCTTATTAGCGATGGAACCTATTTATATGGAATGACATTTAACGGAGGTGCAAACAGCTATGGAACTATATTTAAAATAAAACCCGATGGAACCAACTATATTGACCTGTATGACTTTGCAAATGATACCACAAGCGGAAGCAATCCATCTGGTTCTCTTATTAGCGATGGAACCTATTTATACGGAATGACGACTGAAGGTGGGGTAAACACAAATGGAACGGTTTTTAAAATTAAGCTTGATGGAACCAACTACACCGATTTATATGACTTTGAAGACGATACTATAAGTGGGGCCATGCCATATGGTTCTCTATATAGCGATGGAACCTATTTATATGGTATGACAACAGAGGGTGGTCCAAACTATCTCGGAACCATATTTAAAATAAAACCAGATGGAACAAGCTATACCGATCTGTATAATTTTGCTGGCAATACTACAAGTGGATCGTATCCTAATGGTTCTCTTATTGGTGATGGAACCTATTTATATGGAATGACACAAAGGGGCGGAGCAAACGGTGATGGAACTATATTTAAAATAGCTTGCTATAATCCAATAACCATATCGGTAAACAGCGGCACTGTTTGTACAAATGGTTCTTTTACGTTGAACCCAAGTGGAGCAAATACTTATACTTATGCGCCAAGTGGTCCTATAGTAACACTAAACGTAAGTGGAACCTATTCTTATTCGGTAACAGGTACAGATACAAATGGTTGTGTTAGTGCACCAGTAATAAGCACTTTAACGGTAAGTTCTGCTTGTTTTGCAGGAATAGATAGATTGGCTGATATTGATAACCAAATAATTATCTATCCCAACCCCAATAACGGTAGTTTTGTTATAGAGCCTCAAAATACATTGTACAATGTACATTGTACCGTGTATGATGTGAACGGTAGAGTGGTATTAACCCAAATTATAAATGGTAAAACCAATATAGATGCTAGCAGCTTAAACGAGGGTGTTTATAATATTAGCCTGATAAGCAATGAAGGTGTGGTAAATAAAAGGTTGGTTATTGTCAGGTAGTTTTTCATCATTGCAGGCACAGCCATATAATTACTTAATTTTGAGAAAAATAAAACCATGCAAATCTCGAAAAACAAAATATTAATTACCGGCGGGGCAAGCGGTATTGGCTTAGGGCTTACCGAACGGTTTATAAAAGAAAACAACACCGTAATTATTTGCGGCAGGCGTAGTGAAGTGCTTAAAGAAGTGGCTGATAAATTTCCTTCGGTCATTACTAAAGTGTGCAACCTAACTGTTGCTGCCGAAAGAGAAGAACTGTATAAATGGGTTGCGGAAAACCACAACGATTTAAATGTGCTGGTAAACAACGCGGGTATCCAGCAATGGATGTCGGTTTTAGACGATAACTTTTTTGATAAAGCCAAAGAAGAAATTGCCACCAATATTGAAGCGCCGCTGCATTTAACTTCGCTGTTTGTTAAGCTGAATTCGTTAAACACCGTTATTAATGTAACCTCGGGTTTATCATTCGTTCCGCTTACCAAAGTGCCTGTGTATTCCGCTACCAAAGCTTTCTTTCATTCGTTTACCCTTTCTCTTCGTCAACTATTAAAATCAAAAAACATTGAAGTTATTGAAATGATTCCGCCCGCGCTTAATACCGATTTGGGTGGAAAAGGCTTGCACGATGCGGCTCCTCCTGTAAGCGATTTTGTAGAATCTATATTTGAACAACTAAAACAAGGCAAAACCGAACTTACCTTTGGTTTTAGCGAAGCGATGGCAAAAGCTACTCCTACCGATTTACTAAATACATTCAACCGAATGAACGCGGTAACGAATTAAGATAGTCTTTCGTTAAGAGCGTGGATAATGAAGTTAAAATGACCAACGAAGAAAGAAGAAGATACGCGCGTCATATTATATTGCCCGAGATAGGAGAGGAGGGGCAACGCGATTTAAAACAAGCAAAAGTTTTGGTTGTCGGCGCGGGTGGTTTGGGTTGCCCGGTGTTACAATACCTAACTGCCGCAGGTATTGGCGCCATTGGTGTAATAGATTTTGATAGGGTAGATGAAAGTAATTTACAGCGTCAGGTTTTATATACCACCGAAGATGTTGGCAAACATAAAGCGGCGGTAGCTAAAGAAAAGTTAGAAAAACAAAACCCATACATTCAACTAACAGCTTATCGCGAACAGCTAACCATTAAAAATGTTTTAGATATCATTTCCGCGTATGATATAGTAGTGGATGGCTCCGATAATTTTGCCACACGTTATTTGGTAAATGATGCTTGCGTGATGCTGAACAAAGTTTTAGTATTTGGTTCCATCTTTAAATTTGAAGGGCAGTTGAGTGTGTTTAATTATAAAGGCGGGGCGACGTATCGTTGTTTATACCCTGAACCCCCTGCCGAAGGAGATGTGCCTAACTGTGCCGAAACGGGTGTAATAGGTGTGTTGCCCGGCATTGTAGGAACTTTAATGGCGAATGAAGTAATTAAAATAGTTACTCATGTAGGCGAAGTGCTAAGTGGAAAACTCTTAACCTTTGATGCTTTAACGATGAGGTTTAATACTTTTACCATACATACTAACCTCGCAAATAAAGATATTAAAGAACTAATCGATTACGATTCTTTTTGCGGAACACAGAAAGAAATATCCGCGGAAGAACTGAAAGAAAAAATAAAACATAAAGAAGATTTTCAATTAGTGGATGTAAGAGAACAAAGTGAATATGAAATTAAAAATATTGGCGGGATACTAATACCACTAAATGAACTTGAAAAGAAGTTGAATAAACTAAATAAAGAAAAAGAAATTATAGTGCATTGCGCAAGTGGCGCAAGAAGTAAAAAGGCAATTGCTATCTTAAAAGAACATGGCTTTACAAAAGCATTTAATTTAAAAAACGGCTTACTTGATTTTTGAAAGGAGTTTTTTATAACACTCAACGGGTTTTTTGCTTTCCCATATATAACCCAATACAGCAGCTCCGGAGAAGTTTACTTGCTTACTTATTTTAATGTTTTTATCGTTTATACCCCCCAAAGCGATAACACGCTGTTTGGTTTTTTTCAGGAATACGTTCAACTCATCAGAAGTAAAATTACTTGTATAACCCTGTTTACTAATGCTGTCAAAAACCGGACTTAAAAACACATATTCATATTTTCTTCTGCTTTTTAAAACGTCTTTTGTAGCATGAAAAGAAGTCGAAATAATTTTTAAACGGGTATCTCTAAAGCCTGACTTCCTTACTTTCTCGGTAAGATGAATTCCTTTCAGATTAAATTCCTTTGCTAATTTATAGTGAGAATGTATAACAACTTTCTTGTGAAATTGTTTGGGAATAGACTGTATGTATTCTCTTAATTCATCCGCATGGGCGTTGGGTTTTCTAACATGAAGCAATGGCAACCCTTGTTCAAATAAAGAAGTAATGAGTTTAATTTCTTTTGGATAATTTTGTTCGGGCGTAATTACAATAAGTTTAAAACTCATTATTCAACGGAAATACCAAGCTCCTTGCAACGATGAATGATTTTTATATATTCTTCTACGGGGTTTTCCCTATCCCATAAACTACTGAATAATGCCATGCCATAAAAACCTAACTCTTGTATTTTTTCTATACGAGTAATATCAACACCTCCTCGCGCGACTATTTTTTTTCCGGATTTTTGTATCGCGGCTATAATACTATCTTCATAAAAGCCGCTTTGGTATTTACCGGTTATCGTATCAAAAATGGGGGATAAAAAAACATAATCGAATTTCATTTCCTCGGCATCATATAAAGAAGCGAGCTTACCGTGTGATGTGGTTTTAATAAAATGGCTTGTTGTTAATCGCAGCAGTTTTTCTCTCCACCAGTTACGGAAATTGGGTTCCAAATGTTTTTTAGTATAATGAACCCCTTGTAGATTGTACTTACGAGCTAAGTTGTGATGAGAATGAATTACAATTCTGTCATGAAATTGTTTAGGAATCCTCTCTATATATTCTTGTAATTGTTTTGTGCTAAATTTAGGTTTGCGTAAGTGATAACACTCCAACCCGGCTTCAAACATTGCGATAACATTTTTTATTTCATCTTCTTTTATTTTAGAAGGGGATATGACTATGACTTTCATGGATTACTTTTTGAATAATGAAGATAATTGAGTTAGTAAATGTATGTCTTTTTCTAAAGCGTTCCCTACCACAAGTATATCCGCGCCTGAAATAATGGATTGTCGCGCTTTACTCACGCTATCAATGCCGCCACCAACAATCAAAGGAATACTTATATGTTGTTTTACTTTTTTAATTAATAAAGTGTTTACGGTTTTCTTTGCGCCACTTCCGGCTTCTAAATAGATGGTTTTAAAGCCAAGTAATTCGGCGGCAATGGCGGTATGAATAATTGTTTTTGTGTTACTTAATGGTTTAGTATTTGTAACCTTTTGTGTGGTAGATTTTTTGTTTCCTTCTACTAAGATATAAGCCGTTGATATGCACTCTAATTTCATTTGTTTAATAAATGGCGCGGCCAAAACCTGTTTGCCTATTAAATACTCGGGGTTTCTGCCTGATAATAAAGAGAGAAACAAAACAGCATCCGCTTTGGCACTAAGTTGTTTTTCATCTCCCGGGAAAATAATAACGGGAATTTTAGAATGTTTTTTAATAATTGAAGTAGTCTTCTCAATATTGCCATTTGTAAGCTTGCTTCCGCCAACAAAGAAGTAATGCACATTACAGGTATTTGCCAGTTTAATTAATTCCGGATTAAATTTATCAGGGTCTATTAATACCGCTAATTGCGGTTGATTCTTTTTGTAGGATCCGCTTATTTTTCGGTAGATAGTGTTCAATTTATAGTATAAACTAGAATATATTCATTCAGACTTTGGTAATGCAAAGTATATGTTTTTTTTAACTCAGAGCCAATTACTTGCGCATTTATTTTACCACCCTGTGGCGAGTATATAAAATCTTCTATATATATATGTTCTTCAAAGATTAATCCTATCTTACCAATTGCTTTATAAATAGCTTCTTTAACAGCCCAATAAGTAATGTACTTCTCGACAGAAGCGTTTTTTAAATCTTGCAATTCTTTTTCTGATAAAAACTTCTCTTTAATATTTAAAACTTTATCGCGTACTTTCTCTATATCTACTCCAACGGCTACTCCATTAAAAGAAAATAAAACAACTAACCAATCGTAAGAATGAGAAATGGAAATCTGTATATTGTTTGATAAATAAGGTTTTCCGCTTTCCCGGTATAAAATTTCAAGGGTATCATCTTTTAAAATAGTTCTTACCACATATAGCGCGGCTTGCTTTTCGATGGTTCTTTTATCGGTTAGATTAAAGCGCGTTGCATACTCATTCAAATTAAGAATGGCTAATTCTAATTGTTGATGAATAACAGAATGGCTTATTTCAGGGCTCTTTAGGGGCAAGGGTATTGTTTGTGTTTTAATGGAGTTTGCAGTATATTTGCACGAATATAACCATTATTAAAAAATAATTATCATGACCCGAGCCTTTAGGCGAATACCATGATACCATAATTAATAACTAACAAAAAAAAAGAATCATGACTACAACAACTGTTGCACAGTACACAAAGTACAAAGTAAAAGATCTATCATTAGCCGAATGGGGCAGAAAAGAAATTAAATTAGCTGAGGTTGAAATGCCAGGTTTAATGGCGCTTCGCAAAGAATACGGCGCGAAGAAACCTTTAGCTGGTGCACGTATCGCAGGGTGTTTGCACATGACTATACAAACCGCTGTATTGATTGAAACCTTAGTAGAACTGGGCGCTGAAGTTACCTGGAGTTCTTGCAATATTTTTTCTACACAAGACCATGCCGCCGCCGCTATTGCCGCAGCCGGCATATCGGTTTATGCATGGAAAGGCATGAATGCTGAGGAATTTGACTGGTGTATTGAACAAACGCTTTGGTTTGGCGAAGACCGCAAGCCATTGAATATGATTTTAGATGATGGCGGAGATTTAACCAATATGGTGTTTGATAAATATCCTGAGTTAGCTGCGGGTATCAGAGGTTTATCGGAAGAAACTACAACAGGCGTGCATCGTTTGCATGAGCGCATGAAAAACGGAACCTTGTTAATGCCTGCTATTAACGTAAATGATTCGGTTACCAAATCTAAATTTGACAATAAATATGGTTGCAGAGAAAGTTTGGTAGATGCTATTCGCCGTGCAACAGATATTATGATGGCAGGTAAAGTAGCTGTAGTTGCAGGATATGGTGATGTTGGGAAAGGCTCGGCACAATCATTAAGCTCTCAGGGCGTACGAGTTATTGTTACGGAGATTGACCCTATTTGTGCGCTACAAGCCGCTATGGATGGTTATCAGGTAATGAAAATGGATAACGCGGTTAAAATCGCTGATATTATTGTTACCACAACCGGTAATAAGGATATTGTTGTAGGTCGTCATTTTGAAGCCATGAAACACAATGCTATTGTTTGTAACATCGGACATTTTGATACGGAGATTGATATGGCTTGGTTGAATAAAAACCATGGTAAATCAAAAGATGTTATCAAACCTCAGGTGGATAAATATACGGTTGGCGGAAAAGATATTATTGTTTTAGCGGAAGGGCGTTTGGTTAACTTGGGTTGCGCTACAGGACATCCAAGTTTTGTGATGAGTAACTCGTTTACCAACCAAACTTTGGCTCAATTGGAGTTGTGGACTAATACCAAAGCTTACGAAAAGAAAGTTTATACACTTCCTAAAATTTTAGATGAAAAGGTTGCCCGTTTGCACCTTGGTAAAATTGGTGTTGAATTGGATACATTGACTAAAGAGCAAGCTGATTATATAGGCGTGAAGGTTGAAGGTCCGTTTAAGCCTGAGGCTTACAGATACTAGTTATAAGTTAAAAAGGAATTACTCTTAGATTTCACTTTAAAATCCCTCTCCTAACGAAGGGGGATTTTTGCTTTATGGACTCTGTGCAGGAGGAAGCTTCGTAGTAGCAGACTCTGCTCGTGGTATTTTTAAGCATAAAAAAGCCCCATATCCCAACTATGAGGCTTTTCTTTGAAATAGAGAGTGAGACGGTTATTCGATAATCATCTTTTTAACAGTCTTGTTATTTTGACTATCTAAGATATTTACAAAATAAACCCCCTTACTAAGTGATGAGAAGTCGTAATTAAGTATGGCATGACCGATGTTGTTTTCCCTCTTAGTAGATACAACCTGACCAAGCATATTAACTATAGATACCGTTAAATCTGTTGGAGTATCTAATGTAATAGCGAAACTAACTTGCCCGTTGCTTGGATTAGGGAAGAAAGTAATGTTTTCAGTGAGTATATTATGTTGCGCTATACCTATACCCAAACCAGGTCCACATCCTATAGGGAAAAGGAAGTTATCAAGGTTGGCACCATAATCAGTAGCAGAACTATATGCGTTCCATGAATTGTCACTCCATTGCTCAAAACCGGCATTAGCGATTCCATTTGTACCATCATTACTTGCAACAGCAATAGTATCTCCGGTAGCACCCGAAGGTATATTGAAGCCTACATAAAAAGTAGCGGGATTTGTTGTAAATGTGTATGGTGTTGAGAGGTTAATGGTATTGTACCCCATAGCCAAGCTACCTAAAGTAACTGTTTGAGAGGCTACTACAGTACCCGGAGTTCCGGAATTATCGTTCCAAACATTAAAGGTTACAGCGTCTGTTGTTCCTTTTACATATAGATAGGCTTGTATGGCTTTAATTTGATAGTTTGCCGATGAAACGGTATACTTTTCAGCTTTTGCCAAATCTCCGTATATATTTGTTCCTAACAAGTAACCTGAATCATGTGCCGTTGTATTGCCTACAAAATAAATATGAGGGGTAGCCATATCTGCCGAAGTAATATTTCTCATCGTATCGCAAGTAACGGGACAAACAGAAACGGTTACCGCATGAGATACCGAATTGGTTCCCGCTGAGTTAGATACGGCATCCGTTACGGTATAGGTACCGGCTGCTGTAAATGTAATACTTGGATTTGCAACAGTATTGGTAGTAATGGTTACGCCTGTACTTGGAGAAACACTCCAGTTCCAACTTGTAGGAGGACCTGAGGAAGCATCGGTAAAGACGGTAGCTGCGCTTGTGCAAATATTTGTGGGTGGGGTAAACGCTGCGGTAGGTGTACTTACGGTTAAGTTACATAAGTTAGCGGCAGAAGATGTTAATCCACTTCTCCATGGGCTACTTGCCAAAGAAGTGGTAAAACGAGCAACTTGATCGGTGGTAAACATCCACATGGCAGCATCATCGCTATAATCCATAAAATTCATAAACATTTCTCCATCGCCATTATCAACGCAGGTTCCATTAGGGTCTACATAAGGGTAGGTTGTTGGCCAAGGCACGTAGTTAGCTTCATAAGCAGGAGGTGTATCATTGCAATAATCGGTAGCACAAGTACCATCACCCCAAATATGGCGCAAACCAAAGTAGTGACCTGATTCATGCGTTAGTGTGCGCCCATAATTATATGGGGCTGATACATTTCCTGTATTTCCTAAAGATGTGTAACATACCCAAACTCCATCTGTAGTTGATACACTAGAAACACTTTCATCACTAAATACAGGTGTTGAGGCATTTAACGGAGGAAAAGTAGAATAACCTAATAAACCTGATGAACCTCCATCACTTGTCCACACGTTAAAGTATTTAGTAGGGTCCCAAATTGTTGCAGGCTTAATAGTTCCATCCATCAAAGTTTGTACGTTAGAAGTAGCGGGGTCTGTAGCTCCTGAGATACTTTCCCAAGTAACACGATCAATACCCGGTTCTGCCAAAGTTACTCCGCTAGCATTTTTAGTAGCCAAGCAAAAGGTAATACCCGAACCGGCAATTACTGTGCCGGCAGCATCAGGTGCGGGTAAGCTGTTGGCTATAGCATAGTCATAAAATGGCGCATGACCCGTTGCGGAAGCAATAGTTGCATATTGATTAGTTTGATAACCTGTTCCACCATAATCTGCATTTAAAATGGGTATTTGAGAATTTACCTGAGCCTGAGAAATATTATGTCCGCTACCTACCGCTTCACCGGTTGAATAAATAATGTGAAATATAATAGGTATGGTGTATGTAGCGGCTGTAGCTCTGCCCGAAGCTAAATCCTGTTTGCGTGTTTCCACCATTTTGTTAAATGATTCATCCCAAGCTTTGCTCGGAACTTTGGTGCCGCAACCGCGGTTTGGCAACTGCCCGCTTTTGGCGAATGGTTTCGAATAATTTTTTGTTGTAGTTGCTTCAGAAAAGCCCCTGTGTTTAAGCTTCCCGGAAGAAGTTTGAGCCATTAAACTTGCGCTAAGCAAGGTAACAGCTGATGTTATAAATAGTGTTTTTTTCATGGCGTTTTTTTTTGTAATACAATTATACGAAGAACAAAGCGTTAATCATACTAGTTTTTATAAAAGATTCTCGTCGGCAAAGCTATAATAATCAGCATCTCCTACAATTATATGATCTATAACCTGAATGTCAAATAAAATAGAAGCTTGCTTGATTTTATGGGTAAGGTTTATATCTTCTTTACTGGGTTGCAAATTACCCGAAGGATGGTTGTGTGCCAATACAATTGATGATGCCAAATGCTCAACCGCGCTTTTCATAATTAACCGCACATCTGCTACCGTACCTGAAATTCCTCCTCTGCCAATAAATTCTGTTTTAATTATTTTATGGCTTCGGTTAAGCAGCAATATCCAAAACTCTTCGTGGGGCAAATCAATCAGTTTAGGAGCTATGTGTGTATAAGCGTCTTTGCTGGTTTTAATAACTTCTAACTTGGTTGTTTCAATGTCTTTCCTTCTTCTACCCAATTCAAGCGCGGCAATAATACTAATCGCTTTTGCTTCGCCAATTCCTTTAAACTTTTTTAAATCGTTTATAGACAGTTTAGCTAATTCATGGAGATTGTTTTTGTGAGTAGCCAGTATTCTTTGGGCAAGTTGTACGGCCGATTCGTTTTTTGAACCGGATGCAATTAAAATGGCTATCAACTCCGCGTCTGATAAAGCCTGTTTGCCTTTATTTAAAAGCTTTTCGCGCGGTCTGTCGTCTTCAGCCCATTTTTTAATAGAGATATGTGCTTGCTCCATATTATAAATAACAGGCAAGTTAAACAAAGTTCCTTTACCTTTGCGAACAATTTATAATGAGCGATTCCGTCAAGCCTTCTATACACATTTTTAGAATAAAAAACTTTCGTTATTTTATTTTAGGCAGGTTTTTTACTACGCTTGCCATACAAATGCAAATGACTACCATTGGTTTGCAGGTTTATTATGAATATACGCACAGCGCGTTTTCTTTAGGATTAACGGGTCTGTTTGAGGCTCTGCCTTTTATAGGGGCGTCTTTCTTTTCGGGTTATATAGCCGATAAATACAACCGCAAGAAAATTATCATCATCGCTCTTTCCGCCTTAGTGCTTTGTTCTGTATTGCTCTTTACCATTAGCACGCATAAAATTTCGATTATAGAAAGCATTAGTTATCAGGCTATTTTTGGTGTAATTATTTTAGTAGGCATTATCCGCGCGTTTTGGGCGGCCACCATGAATCCTTTAATGAGTCAGTTAATAGATAGGGAATTATACACGGTTTCCGCCACATATAATAGTACCGCCTGGCACATTGGGTCTATAACCGGACCTATACTCGCAGCTTTTTTATATGGAATGAGCGGAAGCTATCATGCGGAGAAAATCTATTTTATTAATATAGTATTGTTTTTAGCAGGCGTTTTATTTTTTGCTTTGATAAAATACCAACGTCCTATAATACATCAGGTAAAAGAGGGCATTATACAAAGCTTGAAGGTGGGTATCAAGTTTGTGTTCAAACAAAAAATGCTGCTCTCTGCTATTTCATTAGATTTATTTGCCGTTTTCTTTGGAGGAGCCGTAACCATACTCCCCGCCTTTACCGATCAGGTACTACATGCCACCCCACAGGATTTAGGCTTATTAAGAACAGCCCCTGCCATTGGAGCTGTATTAATGGCTTTTGTGTTAATGGCAAAACCTCCTTCAAAAGATGCCGGCAAATTATTATTAGGTGCGGTAATTATGTTTGGTGTATTTACCATTGCCTTCGGTTTTTGTACCAATTATTGGGTCGCGTTTGCAATGCTATTGCTAACGGGCGCGTTTGATAACATTAGTGTAGTAATCCGTACTTCTATTATGCAACTAATGACTCCGGATGAAATGCGTGGGCGCGTTTCAGCCGTTAACAGTGTATTTATAGGTTCATCCAATGAGATTGGTGGTTTTGAATCGGGCTTTGCCGCAAGACTGATGGGCTTGGTGCCATCTGTAATTTTTGGAGGCGGAATGACGGTTTTGGTAGTAGCTGTAATAAATAAGCTCAATCCTAAGCTTAAGAAACTTGATTTATCAAAGGTTTAAGGATACCCAAAAACAGCTCTATTTAGCATACTAATTCTATAACATATTTTAAGGTTTCAGGCTCAAAAAATTAGTATTTTTACCCCTTACCTTATGCGCTTCATAAAGAAATATCTTCTTTTAGTTATCCTTTTACTCCCCTCGTTTTTTTACGGACAGTTTTATTATGGTTTGCAGCAGGAATTTGGTAAAAGCCGTGTACAATACCAGCCCTTTTACTGGACGTATTATGATTACGATAAGTATCAGGTTTATTTTTACGAAGGATGCCGTGATATTGCCAAGTATGTTTCTTATCGGGCGGAGTTTCATTTAAAAGATTTGCAGAAAAAATTAGATTATCAAAATGGCGCCAAACTGCAAATACTTACCTATAGCAATCAGGGAGATTTCAGGCAAAGTAATTTAGGTTTATCAACCGATGTTACAGCCAATACAGGTGGTACCACAAAAATTGTTGGCACTAAATTAAGCGTGTATTTTAATGGTAACCTTGCCGCGCTCGACAGGCAGATTAGAGCAGGTATTGCCGAGGCGTTGGTTAATGAAATGTTGTTTGGTGGCAAAACAAAAAACGTATTAATAAACTCCACCTTTTTAAACCTACCCGATTGGTACACCAAAGGGTTGATTGCATACCTTTCTGAAGGATGGAATACAGATATTGATAACATCACTAATGATGGCATTATATTTGACAGGTATCTTAGTCTTAGCAGATTAAGCGATAAAGATGCCGGCATTATAGGACAAGCCATGTGGCAGCACGTGGCAGATGCTTATGGCGAAGCAAGCATTGCTAATATTTTATACATGACTAAAGTTAGTCGCAATGTGGATAATGCCTTTATGTTTGTGGTGGGCAACGATACCAAAGGCCTTTTATATGAATGGATTGATGCCACAGCCCGGAACAACGCTAAGAAGGATACCACACAAAAGTTTCCTGCGCAAGACCCTATTCTTTTAAAACCAAAAAAAACAAGAGATTATTACCAGTTAAAAATCAGTCCGGATGGAAAGCAGGTTATCTATGCGCGTAATGAAATGACTCAGCACCGTATTTACATGCAAGATTTAGCTACCGGAAAGAAGACCCGCATGGCTAAATGGGGTCCTAAAATAGACAGGATTAATGATCTTACTTATCCTTTGCTGGCGTGGCATCCTAACGGACAAGCCTTTGCCGCCATACACGAAAAGAAAGGGGTAATTTATTTATCTGTATATAATGTGGGTGATAAAGACAGAGTTGATAAGCCCATTACGGGTATAGAAAAGGTAAAGTCTTTCGCTTACAGTCCGGACGGAAAAAAGATAGTGATGAGCGCGGTAAAAAAAGCGAAAGGGCAAAGCGATATTTTTATTTATCAGATAAATGCAGGCGGATTAGAACAAATAACCAATGATATATGGGATGATGAAACACCGCATTTTATTAACAAAGGACACCAAATTGCTTTTGCGTCTAACCGTATACATGATACCATTAAAGAAAGCGATAATGGTAAGTTTGAATTTGAGCAATCTAAGTTTCACAACCTGTTTTTATACGATTGTAAAACAAAATCTAAACTACTTTATCGGGTAACCGATACTAAAAACATTCAGGAGAGTGAACCAAGCGATTTTTATGACGGGTACTTTACGTATTTAAGCGACCAAAACGGAATTAAAAATCGTTTCGTAGCCAAGTTGGATAGCGTGATATCTTTTGTAGATACTACCGAACATTATAAATATGTATTTAACGCGCATCCTATCTCAAATTATAAAACAAGCATACTCGAACAGGACGTAAATATAAAAGCCAATAAAGTAGCCGAGATATTTTATGTAAACGGATTTGAATACATGTATATTAATGATATTAATAAAACAGATGTAATTAAAAACTACAGCTTAAAAAACACCTATTACAGGCGTGCGCAACTTTATGCGGCTAAAGCGCAGAATTCTCCAATTATAAATACCGCGCCTGAGAATCAACCGGAAACAACTACGCCAAAACAGCCAACAAATGCGGGGGGAGTTGATATTAATAACTATTCTTTTAAAGAGAACAATGCCGGTAGCAATCAATCTAATACATCTAACCCTCAAACTGGTATTGGTGCGCCCACCACAAGCATAGCATCTAACAATCAAAAAATACCGGGCTTTCAGTTTCCTATACAAAAAAACTATTATGTAAATTTTGCTGTAGATCAGGTGGTAGCGCAAGTAGATAATTCATTTTTAAACCAAACCTATCAAAAATTTACGGGCTATTATGTAAATCCCGGGCTTAATGCGTTCTTAAAAATCGCTACCAGCGATTTGTTTGAAGATTACCGGATAACAGCGGGAATGCGCATGGGTGTTAATTTGAACAATGAATATTTTGTAAGTATAGAGAGCAGAAAAAAATTATGGGATAAACAATTAGTGCTTCACCGCCTTTCGTTACCATCTGTAAATGATGATGGATACACAAATAAAATTCTGACACATGATGTACAATACAGATTAAAATATCCTATTAATGAAGTATCAAGCGTAAAGGGCACTTTTAGCTATCGGAATGATAAAACCATTACAAGCGCACAGGATGATTATTCTCTTCAACAAGCAAATGTATTTGATAACTGGGTAGGTTTTAAAACAGAGTATGTGTTTGATAATACCCGCGCGAAAGGATTAAACTTATATAATGGATGGCGCTTAAAAGTTTTTGCGGAATATTACGAAGGAATAAATATTCATAATCTTGATACACGTCAAAACATGATTAATGCCGGATTCGACGTGAGGCATTATTTAAAAGTACACCGGGATTTAATTTGGGCGAATCGTATAGCGGGTGCTTCCTCTTGGGGTACCGATAGAATTTGTTACTATTTAGGTGGTGTGGATAATCAAATTGCTCCTAAATTTAACGGTGATGAACAAATCAAACATCCGGAGACGTATGGCTTTCAGGCTTTAGCTACCAACATGCGGGGTTTTACACAAAATGCCCGCAACGGAAATAATTTTGTTGTTTTTAATTCCGAGTTACGTTTCCCTATTTTTAAATACTTTTCAAATCATCCCATACGTTCTGCTATTATAAATAATTTTCAAATCATCCCGTTCTTTGATGTTGGTACGTGCTGGCAGGGCACAAATCCTTTTAGTGTAGCGAATACCACCAACCAATATACATTTTATCAAAACCCTATAACCGTTATCATTAATCAACCAAAGCAAGCTATCATTGCCGGATATGGTGTTGGTCTTCGTACGCAAATATTCGGATATTTTGTGCGTGTAGATTTCTCTTGGGGACTTGATAACCAAACGCATCAAAAGGAGGTAACGTATTTCTCACTTACTACGGATTTTTAATGAATAGTATAAATAAAAAATTCACCATGAATGAAGTTGTCATTTTATTAATTGTTGGTGTATTAGCCGGCTTTCTAAGTGGTTTGGTAGGTGTTGGAGGGGGGCTTATTATAGTTCCCGCGCTAATTTATTTTTTAAGTTTCTCGCAACAACAGGCACAGGGAACAAGTTTATTATTATTGTTATTACCCACAGGTATTTTTGCCGTGATGAATTATTACAAAGCCGGTTATGTAGATTGGAAGGCAGCCCTGATTATTGCCAGTACATTTTTAGTAGGCGGTTTTTTAGGTTCAAAAGCGGCCATCGCTTTAGATCAGAATACAGTTAAGAAGATATTTGCCTGCTTCATGGTTTTGATGGGATTGAAAATGCTCATTTGGAAATAGCGAAATGGCAGATATAACGCAGTTAATCAAACAAAAAGCGCGACAACACTTTTCTTACTTGGTAGATGTTAGAAGACATTTACATACGCATCCTGAATTATCTTTTAAAGAAATTGAGACTTCCCGATACATCAGCACACAACTCATTAAACATCGTATAGAACACCAAACAGGCATTGTAAACACAGGTATTGTAGCGCTTATTAAAGGAAAGAACCCCGATAAAAAATGCATTCTGTTGCGTGGCGATATGGACGCTTTGCCTATTAGCGAGAAGAACGAAGTGTCTTATAAATCTGTTAACGACGGTGTAATGCATGCCTGCGGACATGATGTGCATAGCACTTGTGCGTTAGGTGCCGCCATTATCTTAAATGAATTGAAAGATTGTTTTGAGGGAACCGTAAAAATAATTTTCCAACCCGGAGAAGAGTTACTGCCCGGTGGTGCATCCTTAATGATTAAAGAAGGCATTTTAGAAAACCCTAAAGTAGACGCCGCTATTGCACTTCATGTATTTACTGATTTAAACGCCGGACAAGCAGGCTTTAGAAGCGGCATGTACATGGCAAGCACCGATGAGATTTATATAGACATCATCGGCAAAGGCGGCCATGCTGCCATGCCTTCAGAATACAACAATCCTATTTTAATTGCCTCAGAGGTATTACTTCAACTAAGTAAAGAATTTCCAAATCAGCCCACTTCTTCATTAGATAAAAACAATATTCCAACCGTTCTCGCCTTCGGAAAGATAACAGCCAATGGCGCTACCAATGTAATTCCTGAAAGAGCTTCCATAGAAGGTACTTTCCGTACCATGGATGAAGACTGGCGTAAGCAGGCGCATGAAAGAATAACAAACCTGATTAATGAGATTGCAAAATCAAAAAACGCGAAGGCAGAAGTTAGGATTGTAAACGGTTATCCTTTTTTGGTAAATGATGAGCGGGTTACAAACAAAGCAAAAAATACCGCTATACATTATTTAGGAAAAGAGAATGTGGCAGAACTGCCTTTGCGTATGACGGCAGAAGATTTTGCTTTTATATCTCAGCGGGTACCTTCTTGTTTTTTTAGATTAGGCACAGGAAATAAACAACAGGGCATTACATTTGGAGTGCATACAGCCACTTTTAATGTTGATGAAAACGCTATTGAAACAGGTACTTTACTATTAGCCGCCATGGCTATTAATCAATTAACCAACGAATAAAGATGAATCAAACGTTAAGACAAATTATTTTCGTTATCGCATTAATTTTTTGTTTCTCCCCTTTTGTAGACCCTCCTTTGGCTCTACTACTTGGCTTAACGCTAAGCCTGACGATTGGGCATCCTTACTTACATTTAAATCATAAAGCAACCAATTGGTTATTAAAAATATCGGTAGTAGGTCTTGGATTCGGCATGAATCTGCATCATGCCATAGAAGCGGGCAAAGAAGGTTTAGTGTTTACCATTTTCTCTATTGGTATTACATTGCTTGCCGGGTGGCTCTTGAGCAAATGGCTAAAAACCGACGCGAAAACTTCTTATCTTATATCAAGCGGAACAGCCATTTGCGGCGGAAGCGCCATAGCGGCTATATCACCCATTATAAAAGCAGACGAAAAACAAATGAGTGTAGCGTTAGGAACAATTTTTGTTTTGAATTCTATAGCCCTGCTTGTTTTTCCGGCCATTGGGCATTGGTTTAATATGACACAACATCAATTTGGGCTTTGGTGTGCCATTGCTATCCACGATACAAGCTCGGTGGTGGGCGCATCAGCAAAATACGGACAAGAAGCATTGCAGGTGGCAACCACCGTAAAATTAGAAAGAGCCTTATGGATAATTCCGCTATCCGTTCTAACGGTATTCTTTGCAAAAGGAGAAAACAAGAAAATAAGTATTCCCTACTTTATTGGGTTCTTTATACTTGCCATGTGTTTAAGCACCTATTTGCCCGAGTTTAAAAATCAATACACCTATGCGGTTATTATTGCGAAAAAAGGGTTAACCGCAACCTTGTTTTTAATAGGTGCGGGATTATCGTTAGACCGAATTAAATCAGTAGGCATAAAACCATTCATACAAGGTGTATTGCTTTGGATGCTAATAAGTATAATTTCCATTCTAACTATTTTAATGACTGAGTAATCCAAAAAAATAATTAATTAAGTGTTTTTCAATACAAAATCTTTAACAATCAAATCACATTTACGAATAGATTTTTTAAGCCACTCAATATAGATGTCTTGTTTTTCTTCTGCAGATAAATAAGGTTGAGGAACTTGCTTCCGTATCTTATTACTAAACTCGTTCATGCACATCGCCGCGCAAACACTTATGTTAAAGCTTTCGGTAAAGCCGTACATGGGTATTTTCACGAACTCATCAGCCATATCAAATATATCTTGCGAGATACCTTCCTTTTCTGTTCCAAACACCAGCGCAAATTTTTGGGTTACATCAAAATCGTAAATAGTCTTATCGTTTTTATGCGGAGTAGTTGCCACAATTTTAAAGCCTTGTTGCTTTAATTGGCTAAGTGTTTCTTTTGTGTTTTTATGACGATGAATAGTTAACCATTGCGATGCTCCCAATGCCACGTCATCAGATACTTTGTAGAAGTTACGTGTTTCTATAAAGTGTACGTTTTGTATACCGAAGCAATCCACGCTACGCAACACGGCGCTGGCATTGTGCGCCTGGTAAATGTCCTCCAGCACAATATGTATATGGTTAATGCGCTCTGCCATAACTTCATCAAAGCGTTGTAAACGTTCATCACTAACAAAGGTTTTTAAATAAATAAGGAGTGCCTGCTTTTGTGCAGAGTTTAAGTTTTGTAACACGACTTAAAAATATACATTTTATGCCACTGAAGAGTTTACTTTTAGTATAAAAAAGGTAGAAGGAGAAATATCCCAGTTAACTGAGTTATTAATCCAGAAAGGGATTTTGTTAAATGAGGTGGATTTAAAGATTTTCAAACAAGAAAGCCGAGGAAACCATGATAATTTGGATTTATCCTCCTCAAGTTAACAAATCAAGCTTTATTTATTTTTAATTTCATTAACCATTTCAGTTATTCCTTCAATAATTAGATTTGGTTCATCACATTGTATGCAGTGTCCACTTTTTGAAGTTTCAATCAGCCTAACTTGTGGAGCTTGATTTTTCCAACTTTTAAAATAATTAAGTCTAATCTCTTTCTCATTTTTACTGTAAGGATTATCATTCTCAATTTGAGTTGAAACAAAAGCTGTAATCGGAATGTTATTGGGAATTTTTAGTCCTTTAACTATTTTGCTATTAGTCGAATAGTATTCTTTATCGAAGTCAAATAAGTATTTAGATTCATCATTTATTCCTTTAGGACGTGTTGGAACATTAATCAAGGAATCAAACCCTCTTCTATATTTTATTTTGTCTGATTCGCTTCTCATCTCAATACCCTTTTTAAAATCAAGTTCACAGGCTGCATCTATAAAAACCAAACCAGCTACTTTTTTGGGATACATATTTTCAAAGCATCTTATAATAAAGGCCCCCATTGAATGCCCTACTAAGATAAATGGTGGTTCTATTTTTTCTTGGATTAATAGCTCATTTAATTCATAAGCCATAGTATCAACTGTCCTTTCATTATTTAATGATTCAGATTGTCCAAGCCCAGCACGGTCATAAGCAAAGATTCGGGTACGCTTTTTTATTTTATTAAAAACAGTTATAAAATCGTCTAATGTTCTTCCCTTTCCAGACACAAAAATAACTGTTGGATTACCTTTTCCCTCAGTTACTATATGTTGCTTTTTACCTCTGATATAATCAAAATGTTCATTGTTATTTTTGTTTATAAATAAGGGGGGTGGTTGGTCAAAGGAAAGACTCGTTAATACAAAAAGTACAATTATTAGTAAAAGGTTTCTCACATTAAGTTTATACAACGTTTTTGAAGACTTCCATTGTATCCTCGCCATATTGATGGCCAAAGGTTGCTATACACCATACCTTCAATAACATCTTTTCATTAGGCGTAATCATGTCGATTGCTTTTTTTAGTTCTTTACGGAAAAGAGTTTTATCAAAACTTACTTTACTCAAAAAAAATTTACTTAACTCAAACATTGCGTAAATTGTTAAGGGTTTATATAAAGCTATAATGTAAATGTAATAAATTTATTGTGTTGCTAATTCGTTTCTTAATTATAACACTACACCGAGGGCTTTAAACCAATAATTTAAAGGGATATGAAAAAGAGGGCTGTAAAATCAAAAGTACACTTAAGGAGTACACTTAGAGAAACAAAAAAGGTCTTGCATTTTAGCAAGACCTTGATTTTACTGGTGCTCCCACTTGGGCTCGAACCAAGGACCCTCAGATTATGAGTCTGATGCTCTAACCAACTGAGCTATAGGAGCTAAAAAAATGAGGCGCAAAAATACACTTTAGCCGGTAATATTCAAATAATATTGTTCTTTAAGTTACATACAGAAAACAGAAGCGCTTAAGCTGATTGGAATTGCTTTAAAAACCGCGTATCATTTTCGAAGAACAAACGTATATCGGTAATTTTATATTTAAGCATAGCAATACGTTCTATGCCCATACCAAAAGCAAAGCCGGTATATTTAGTGGGGTCTATTCCACAATTGGTAAGCACCTGTGGGTCTACCATACCACAACCTAAAATCTCTAACCAACCACTGTGCTTACATATATTGCAACCTTCGCCTTTACAAATAGTACAGGAAATATCAACCTCGGCACTTGGTTCTGTAAAAGGAAAGAAGCTTGGACGTAAACGTATTTTAGTATCCTCTCCAAAAAAGCGTTGAGCGAAATATAAAATGGTTTGTTTTAAATCAGCGAAAGAAACTTTGGTATCAATATACAAACCTTCTACCTGATGAAACTGACAATGGCTACGCGCGGAAACAGTTTCATTACGATATACACGTCCGGGAGAAATAGTGCGGATAGGCGGTTTATTATTCTCCATTAAATGCACTTGTGCGGAAGATGTTTGTGTACGAAGAACAACCTCCGGATTTGTTTGTATGTAAAAGGTATCCTGCATATCGCGTGCCGGATGGTCTGCCGGGGTGTTTAGCGCGGAAAAGTTATGCCAATCATCTTCAATTTCTCTGCCTTCACTTAATGTAAAACCAATGTCTTCAAAAATCTTTATGATTTCTTTCTTTACAATATGTATGGGGTGTAAAGAGCCTGTTTCGCTTCCATGTTCGGCAGGCAAACTTAAATCTATATCCTGAAAAGAGTTTTGGCTTCGCGATTCAAACGCTTCTTTAAATAAATTTATTTTTTCCTGAGCTTTGTTTTTAAGCTCGTTCAGCTTAGCACCAACCTCACGTTTTAGTTCTGGGGCAACGGTTTTAAAATCATCAAACAGAGTAGTTATTTCTCCTTTTTTACTCAGCCATTTTATTCGGTACTCTTCTATTTGTTCTTTACTCTGCGCTGAAAAGCTTTCTACCTCTTCTAATATTGCTTCAATTTTCTCTTTCATAGAATTTCGCTCTCCCTATTTCTTCTATTCTTTAATAATTTTTGTTTGGTAAATAAGTTCGCCTTTGCTTAAAATAACTACCTGATAAATCCCGGAGTTTACATCCAACCCGAGGGTAGTGCTTTCATTAGTTAATGTTTTTTTCAATACAATTTGTCCTAATTGATTATAGATAGTTACCTGTGCATTATCAATCGGATTATCTGTTTTAAGCGTTATGTTTCCATTGCTTGGATTAGGATAAACCACAAACTGATATTTATTATTATCCGCGACTTGTTTTATACCGGCGGTAGGACAAGGGTTCATAGCCGAAACACTACTTTTTATTTTAGTACGCGTATTAGTCGCGGTATTAGTTGCCGGAGTATTAGTAATAGTCGCCGGCGTGTTTATAATCGCACCCCCCGTAACTATTGTAGGTGTTGGATTTGTTTGGTTACAACTATAACTATTCCCGTTTCCATCTGTTTTTACTATATAAAAACTATTGCTGTCTACAGCGTAACTTTGCGTATATCCGCTTAAAACAAAACCATTATCAGGTGTTTGTACAACGGCGGAAGCGTTATCAGTTGCCGCTCCGCCAAAAGTTGAATTAAAAAGTAATCCTCCTGTTTTATTGGTTTTAAGTAAATAAGCGTCTCCATTACCTTCTCCGAAACTTGACGTATACCCACCAATAACCAAACCACTATCTGTACTTTGAAGAATAGCGTTTCCCTGATTATAACCCGTTGTACCACTATACGATTTAGTAAACAAAGTATCTCCGGCGCCATCTGTTTTAATTAAATATAACTCATTAAAATTGTCTAAACTGTCTTTTTGGGTATTACCTGTAACCGCGTATCCGCCGTCATAGGTTTGCACCACTCCGTAACCCCAATCATCGCCATCTCTGCCATACGTTTTACTCCATGTAAGAGTTCCGTTAGCGTTTGTTTTAAGTAAATAAACATCATTATAATTACCAACTGTATTCACTCCAAAACTACTGGTTGCGCCCAATATGATATATCCCCCGTCAGTTGTCTGTTTCACGGCATACGCATAATCTCCATATAATCCTCCGTATGTTTTGCTCCAGGTAAGATTACCGCCGGCATCTGTTTTTAAAAGATAAACATCCGAGTTGCCCGCTCCAAAACTACTTGTATAACCGGCAACAATATATCCGCCATCCGTGGTTTGCTGTATGGCTTGTCCAAAATCAGCGTTACTTCCTCCGTATGATTTAGTCCATAAAGTATCTCCATTGGCATCGGTCTTTACTAAATAAACATTGTAGTTTCCTAAGCCCGACGAACTATCAATTCCCGCGAAAATATAACCTCCATCTGTAGTTTGTTGCATTGCATAAGATTCATCATCGCCAATGCCGCCATATGTTTTACTCCACAGGGTATCACCATTCGCGTTAATTTTCACAACTAAATAATCATAATTGGTAGAGGTTACGGTAGTTAGGCCCGACATGATATATCCACCATCATTGGTTTGCTGACCGGCAAAACCCTGCGCGGTATTTCTTTCAAAAACTCTTTGAGACATAACCTGACTAAATCCTGACAAACTTGTTAAGAAAGTTACAAGGAAAATAAATACTGGTTTTTTCATGCGTTAAGGTGTTAGGTTTATTTCACGAATGTACACAAAAATAGGTTTAAAAAAACAGCCCAATGTTATCTAAACATTAAATTTAGCTATAAAAAAGCGTTTTGCAACAGGCAAAAGAGTTTCATGAAAAGGAATTTCAATATTGTTTCTTATTACATAAACCGCGGGATTAGGCAAATCTTTTCGGGTGGAAATTAAATTGTGCTTTATGTTTTCAAATGTATTGGTAATTGTATAGGTAAACGTGTTTACATATTCGGTGTACAGTTTCCGGGCTTTTTCGTGCACATCTTTTATAACCGAAAAACCATATTGATATACATAAGCTTCTTGATGGTTCGTTGTGTTTATAATAAGATACCCTTCATCTTTTCTTAAGGGCGTAATCCCTACGGGGGATATAGATAAATTATGTTCAACCATATCATAAATTTCTTTGCCGGTATTTACCTGTTCGGCAAACAAAGGCATAGAAAAATCAATAATCTGTTCCAACTCATCAAAAATGGCGTCTTGTATAGATTCTTGTTTGTGTATAAGTTCCATCTTTTCCCAATCAACACCACTCACTTCTTTGTTGAAACCATTCTTTATGTTGTTGGCATTCTCTTTTATCTGCTTCAGGGTTTTGTAATGTTCAATAACCTCTGCCAAAGCAGGATACAGTTCGCTACGGTCATAGTGGCCTTTTACATCCTGCATATACCCCAATACCATATATTTTTTATACTCAAAATCTATATGATTTTCGGTAAGCCAATTGTTTTTCAGTGTACTCATGATTTTCTTTAGTTTATGCGCTATTTGATGTTCAAAAGTTTCAAAAAAACCATTAATTAATGACTAAGGTAAGCATATTTTTGCTAACAACAAACTGTTTACTATGATTAAAAAGATGTGTTATGTGGCTATTGCGGCTGTAATATTGGTTTCTTGTGTGCCTCAAAGAAAGTTAGAGGAGTGTCAAGCCAAACAAAAGGCTTGTGAAGATGAACTGGCGGCTACAAAGGCATCGTATCAAACCGATGAAGCGAAGTTAAAAGATTTAACGGAGCAACTGGCTCAAAACAATAAAGACTTAGACGGTATGCGTAAGGATACGACTGTGATGAGTGGCAACTACAAAATGCTTACTTCTAAATACGAAAAACTTAATCAGTTAAATGATGAGTTGATGGATAAGTACGGCAAACAAATTTCGAACAGTGAAAAAGATAATGCCAAGTTAAGCGGAGATTTGCAAGAAACCCAAAAGCAATTACTTAAAAAGCAAGATGATTTAAATACATTGTCTATGCAGCTAAATACCTTATCGGGGCAATTAAATAAACAGAAACAGAGTTTAGATTCGCTATCAGCGCAAGTACAGGCAAGAGAAAAAAGAGTGAATGAGTTAGAAGCTATTTTAAAACAGAAAGATGATGCGGCTGCGGCGTTAAAGAAAAAACTGAGTGATGCGCTGTATAATTTTGAAGGCAAGGGCTTAACCATTACTCAAAAAAACGGAAAGATTTATGTTAGTATGGATGAATCCTTACTGTTTGCAAGCGGCAAAACAGCTGTAGAACCTAAGGGTATAGAAGCGCTTAAAAATTTAGCTAAAGTACTGGATCAAAACCCGGATATAAACATAATGGTAGAAGGGCATACCGATAATGTGCCAATGCACGGCAATGGAGAGATAAAAGATAATTGGGATTTGAGTGTGATGCGCGCAACTTCGGTTACTAAAATTATTTTGCAAAGCAGTCCCAACATAGACCCTACCCGCATAAGCGCTGCCGGCAGGGGCGAGTTCTTTCCATTAGACCCTGCCAAAACCCCTGAAGCTCGAAAAAAAAACAGGCGTACCGAGATTATCTTAACGCCTAAGTTAGATGAGCTGTTGAAGGTACTTGGCAGCAACTAAATGACTAAACAGGTAACCACAATATTGTAAAGTCTCCATAAAATATTTGATGCGTTTGAGTATGAAAAAAACACTTCTTCTTTTACTGTTATTGAGTCTTAAACAGGTTACAAGCGCTCAAAATTGTGAAAAGGGTTGTGGAAAGATAACTAAAGTAGAGCCTACCAAAATTAAGGGTGTAAAACCCAACAGGGCGCTGCTTGTTTTTAAATTTCAGGGACCGGATGGAAAACCGGTCAAAAGTCGTATAGAAATTATTGTAGATGGCAAGGATACCATGCACCCCAAAATTGATGTAACCGGCTCGGCAAAAATTACAACCAAACCCGGCAATCATTCTTTAAAATTTATGGCTAATTACTGGTATAGCGTAAAAATGAATCAACTTTCGTTTAAATCAGAAACCACCTATAACCTTTTTGTGCGTTTTGAAGCTAAAGAAATAGGAGCGACAAAGTCCAAAGAGAAGGATTAACTAAATTACAGATAGTATCTCTTAAGCATAAAAAAATAACAACTAAATATGAAATTGTTTATAATTTCGTTGCATGGAAACAGAGCCGAGCGAAGCGAATGCATGAGTACAAATAAAAATTAATAACTACAAACGAATAAACATTATCTAAAATGGAATATAGAATTGAACATGATACGATGGGCGAGGTAAAAGTACCTGCCGATAAATACTGGGGCGCGCAAACGGAGCGCAGTCGAAACAACTTTAAAATAGGACCTGAGGCAAGTATGCCTAAAGAAATTATATACGCTTTCGCGTATTTAAAGAAAGCTGCCGCCCTTGCCAATTGCGAATTGGGTGTGCTGGCTAAAGATAAAAGTGATATGATTGGTAAGGTGTGCGATGAAATTTTAGCGCATAAGTTAGATGACCAGTTTCCTTTGGTTATCTGGCAAACAGGCTCCGGCACACAAAGTAATATGAATGCCAATGAGGTTATTGCTTACCGCGCGCATGTATTAAGCGGGGGCAAATTAAGCGATGAGAAAAAAATTCTTCACCCCAATGATGATGTAAATAAATCGCAGTCAAGCAACGATACCTACCCAACCGCTATGCACATTGCGGCTTACAAGCAGGTAGCGGAAATTACCATTCCCGGAATGGAAAAACTGCGCGATACCTTAAAGGCAAAATCAGAAGAGTTTAAAAGCATAGTAAAAACAGGTCGTACTCATTTTATGGATGCTACTCCCCTAACCCTCGGACAAGAATTTAGCGGTTACACACAACAAATAACCAACAGCATTCGCGCTATTAAGAATGCTTTAGAGATGGTTCGTGAATTAGCTTTAGGCGGAACAGCCGTTGGTACAGGCTTAAACACACCAAAAGGGTATGATGTTTTGGTAGCTAAAAAAATCGCAGAGCTAACCGGTTTACCTTTTGTTACCGCTCCCAATAAATTTGAAGCACTTGCCGCGCACGATGCCATGGTAGAATTATCTGGCGCTTTGAAACGTGCTGCGGTTGCACTGTTTAAAGTAGCTAATGATATACGTATATTAAGTTCCGGTCCGCGTTCCGGTATCGGAGAAATTATTATTCCCGATAATGAACCGGGTTCTTCTATTATGCCGGGTAAAGTAAACCCTACACAACCCGAAGCGCTTACTATGGTGTGCGCACAGGTAATCGGGAATGATGTAGCGGTTTCTGTAGGTGGAATGAACGGGCATTTTGAACTAAATGTTTTTAAACCTTTGATTGCTTCTAACATATTACAAAGCGCTCGCCTATTGGGCGATGCCTGTGTTTCTTTTAACGACCATTGCGCTGCGGGTATTTTACCAAACTTGCCTATCATTAAACAACACATGGAAAATTCACTGATGTTGGTTACCGCGCTTAACACACACATAGGCTATGAAAAGGCCGCTAAAATTGCCAAGACCGCGCACAAAGAAAACAAAACACTTCGCGAAGCGGCTTTGCAATTGGGCTATGTAACCAATGAGCAATTCGACCAGTGGGTTAAGCCCGAGGATATGGTGGGTAGCTTAAAATAAGCTATAATTTGATAATGAAGAAACCAACCATCATTTTATTTATGATGCTTTCCCCTCTTTTTTGGAGAGGGGCAGGGAGTGAGACTTTTTCTCAGAATACAGACACCACCAATACCGATGGCGGTACGCAGGATGTAACTAAAAACATGCAAGGCTTTCATATTGGCTTACAGGCAGGAACAGCTTTTGCCAATAAATACACCACTAACTTGTATAACGGTTATGGCTTTGACCCAAACGGAAACCAAAATAATTTTACCAATAGTTTTTTAAATCAGGTTCTTCAGTATTACGCCGGAAATGGCACTACGCCCGACTACATTGCTCAGGCATTGGGTGTCCAGCCCGGAATGTGGACTTTTGGTCCGCAGGATATGCCTGTTAACCTTAAATATAATGTGGCTATTCAGGTAGGGCTAAATACCCGTTATTGTTTCGACAATAAAACGGCTATCATTTATAATCTTAACGCGACTAAACTAACCGTTAATGGCAATTTTACTATTGAAACACCCACGCCTGTTAATACCGGCACCGGCTTACAAAGCAATAATGTAAATACATTTTCCATTATCGGCGGAGAGGAAAGACTGATAAATCAATTAGGCTTTCAACGCATATTAGGCGATAACCCCTTGCTTAATGTTTTTGTGGAAGGCGGAGCAGATATGATATTGGCTAAGTATTTAAAAAACCAAATCATCATAAATAATTTCTCGACAGATATAGGAAGTTTTTATTATTCCCAGCCCGCTTATGGTCACTTTAGGGGGCATGGACTTGAAGGTCTTGGTTTTGGCGCTTTTGCGGGCATTGGGCTTAATCTTACTTTAAGCAGTAAGTACGTTATTCAATTAGTGTACAACCCCTCTTACGATAAGATTAATATTGGATACAGCCCCAAACTTACCTTCCAACAAAGTGTAGGCTTCAGAGCGTATTATAATTTCTAATCCGCATCTCTTTTTAATTTTATGTAAAGCAATATTAAGCTAAATTTGCGCTGCGGTTAGGTATAAGTTTACTTGTATAAAAATATTAAATATATTGTTTTGATAGGCTTTGTGTGGCTTATTGTCGCGTGCCATCCTCCTAAAGATGGTTATTCCACATTTCCTAAAAACATACCCAGCAGTTCTTTTATGACCACCATAGCGGGCAACGGAATAGCGGGCTATAGCGGAGATGGAGGAGTTGCCAGTCAAGCGTCTTTATCTTCTCCGGCAGGAGTAGCCGTTGATGCGGCAGGTAATGTTTATATTGCAGATAGAGTGAATAACCGTATTCGCAAAGTTGCGGCAGGCAGTAGTATTATAAGCACCATAGCGGGTAACGGAACACTTGGTTATAGCGGAGATGGGACGTCCGCGAATTTAGCAGAACTAAATAATCCTTTGGGTGTGGCGGTAGATGGTGCCGGTAATATTTATATTGCAGATTCCGGCAATCATTGTATTCGTAAAATAAGCGCAAACAATGGCATTATAAGCACTATAGCTGGCAATGGAATAGCGGGTTTTAGCGGAGATGGGACTTCCGCGAATTTAGCAGAACTAAATAATCCTACAGGCATAGCGTTGGATGTATCGGGTAATATATACATTGCGGATAATTTGAATAACCGCATTCGTAAAATAGCCGCAGGCAGTCAAATTATAACCACCATCGCAGGTGGCGGTACGTGTGCAAGTGGTAGTTTTTGTGGAGACGGCGCGGTAGCTACAGCGGCAGCATTATACAGACCTGTGGGTGTTACCATAGATGCCGCCGGAAATATTTATATAGCGGATACCGGAAATAATCGTATTCGGTTGGTAACAGACGGTGTTATCTACACCATTGTTGGTACAGGAATAGTGGGTAATAGTGGAGATGGCGGACAAGCTACGGCAGCAACCCTACATAACCCTTATGGAGTAGCCGTAGATTCCTATGGAAATGTTTACGTATCCGACAATCTTAATAATCGTATTCGTGAAGTGGCGGCAGGAGTAGAAATTATTACTACCATAGCAGGTAACGGATTGGGTAGTTATTTGGGAGATGGATGGGTTCCTACCTCCGCGGAATTTCATAATCCGTACGGCATTGCTATAGACGCAAACGGAACTATTTATGTTGCTGATTGCAATAACCAACGCATTCGCAGGTTTAATTAGTTAATTCTTACCTGTCCTGTTTTAGGTTAAATGTTAAAATTGAAAAAATTAACATTAACTTAACATTAACTTACAAAAATTATTCTACTTTCGTAGAAGTATAAAGTGAACACCCTAAGAAAGATTTTATTAAAAATTGATCTTCAACCGCTTTCAAAAAGAATTAGTAACTGATACATAATTGTTTTGAAACGGAATAAATTCAATAAAATTAAAAACGCGTCATATTCGTTTTTTGCACTTAGTGTTTTAACGCTTACTCTTAGTTTGTTTTTTTCTCTATCAGTAAGGGCGCAATGTATTACCGTTTATCCACACGTGGATGATTTTGAAGCCGCACCCACTTGGACCGCCTTTACCGCACCTACCAGCACTTGGACATCGAGCGACTGGGCTTGGGGACATCCTAATCACGCTTATGTAATACAAAGCGCAGGTAGCGGAACCAATTGTTGGTGTGTTGGTAAATTAACAGGCGCTTTTTATAATTTTTGGCAACAATCGTATGTGCAAAGTCCTTGTTTTAATTTTACAAACCTACAATATCCGCATGTTAAGTTTAAACTGTTTTATGATAGCGAGTATAAATATGATGGGGCTAATTTGCAATCATCTATAGATGGCGGAACCACTTGGCAGGATGTAGGCACGGTTGGTGGTACGGCCGCAAACCCTATTCCTGAAGCTACTGATTGTAATACCGAAAATTGGTACAACTATACGGACATCGATTACCTTAATGATCCTACCGGGTTTGTTACTTCCAAACATGGTTGGTGCGGAAATGTGGAAGCGGGTGGTGTAGGTTGGGATACTACCGTACGTGGTGGTGTTATGCCTTATAGTGGCACAACCTGCCAAGGGGGGCATGGATTGGGGCATTGGGTTACCGCGCAACATTGCTTAACCGGTTTGGCAGGTCAGCCTAATGTATTGTTGCGTTTTACTTTTGCAGCAGGGTTTTCTTGTAATGATTTTGATGGTTTTGCTTTTGACTCTGTTGCTGTTTCAAATGGCATTATAAATACCACAACAGTTACCAATGTGTGCGCCGGTACTTCATTAACTTTTAATTCGGGCGCAGCGGCTTGCCCAACTACTACCTGGGCTTGGACTTTTGGAGACGGAGGTACTTCTACGGCTCAAAACCCTTCGCACACATACACTCCGGGTATTTATACAGTAAGTCTAATTGCATCGGGTGGTGCATGCAACCCCCCTGATACTGCCACACAAGTTATACATGTGTTGGGTGTTTCTATTACTTCGTTTACTAATGCAACATGTACAACGCCTGGTCAGGCAACCGCATTGGCTTCCAACGGAACAGCTCCTACGTATTCATGGTCTAACGGCGCTACAACGCCTACCGCTACGGGATTAACTCCGGGTACTTATACGGTAACTGTTTCAGACCCAAGCACCACTTGCCCTACTAATACCACGGTTACCATTACAGAACCTAACCCTATTGTTATTTCTTTAACGAGTACGCCGGTAACTTGTAATTCAAGTAATGGAACAGCTTCTACGGTAACCATTTCCGGTGGAACGCCACCTTATACTACGTTTTCCTGGTCTCCAATCGGGGGTACAGCCGCAACAGCGTCTAATTTACCGGCAGGTTTATACTCGTTAACTGTTACCGATGCCAATAACTGCACAGGTACTCAAACCGTTCAGGTAACAAACGCTTCCGGTCCGCAAGTTACGGTATCATCAACCAGTGTTACTTGTTTTGGAGCAAGTACCGGTACCGGTTCTACGAGTGTTACGGGAGGTGCGGCTCCAATTACCTATTCCTGGTCTACAGGAGCTACTACCCCATCTGTTACCGGTTTATCTAACGGGATTTATACGGTTATAGTTACAGATGCAAGTCCTTGTTCGGTTACCAATACAATTACTATTTCCCAACCAACCCAAATTACTACGGTAACATCCAGTACGGCCGCTACCTGTGGGCACTTAAACGGAATGGCAAGCATAACGGTTAGCGGAGGCACACCCGGATATACATATAACTGGAGTCCTACGGGAGGAAATACAGCCAACGCGACAGGATTGGGAGCTAATACGTATACCATAAGTGGTCAGGATGCAAACGCGTGTACATACTCTGCACAGGTTACCGTAACTCAACAATCTGCCGTAAACGTAACGGTAAGCAGTACACCCGCCAGTTGCGGAAACAATAACGGAACGGCTACAGCTATGGCTACAGGCGGATTTCCGGCAACAACGGGTTATACATACACGTGGAGTCCTGCGGGTGGGAATACCAATATGGCTTCTAATTTGGCTCCAAGTGGAGTTATTTACTCTGTTACTGTTGGAGATTCATTGGGATGCACAACTACCCAAACAGTAAACGTTGCCAATCATCCGTCTCCTGTTTTAACAATAAGTTCAACAAGCATTACTTGCAACGGGTTAACCAATGGCACAGCTTCGGTTAGTATAAATGCAGGCACCGGTACTTCACCATTTACTTATACGTGGTCTCCTGCGGGTGGAAACAATGCGGGAGCAACTAACCTTGGCATTGGAACTTATACCGTTAATGTTACTGATTCCTATTCCTGTACAGCTACGGCAAGTGATACCATAAATCAACCACCGGCATTAACGGTAACCGCTTCCGGTACGTCTGCCACCTGCGGACATGCCAACGGCAGCACAACCTGTACGGCAACTGGCGGAACACCTAACTATACGTACGCTTGGCTTCCTGCCGGAGGAAACAATGCTACGGCAAGTAATTTATTTGGAAATATTACGTATTCAGTTACTGTAACGGATGCTAATCACTGTGTGCAAACAGCCAGTGTTTTAGTAAACGGAACACCTGCGTTAACCTTATCTGTTCCCACAACAACCAATGTTACCTGCAATGGTGGAAATAATGGAGCTATTTCTGTAACTCCCGGTGGAGGTACCGGAGCCATAACTTATACGTGGGTTACAAGCGGCGGAAACAACGCAACGGCTACAGGTTTATCGGCAAGCGTTGGAGGTACCACTTATACGGTATTCGCAACAGACGCGGTGGGTTGCCCGGCTAATGCCGTAGCGACTATAAACGAACCACCACCTTTTATCATTACCGCTACGATAGATTCTATTTGTTTGGGGCAGACAGGTTTTGTAGGAATTACTAATTTTTCGGGAGGAAATAGCGGACCTTATACATGGACTTCTACCGATGGCGTTACTACTTCCGGTATAATGACAAATCCACCGACGAACAACACAACGTATACTCCAACAACAACTACCTCTTATACCGTAGCCGCTCAAGACAGCAAGGGATGCGCCGCATCTGCTGTAGCAACTATATTTGTATTAACTCCGTTAAATATTACCGTATCAACTAATGATACCGTTTGCCCCGGTAAACCTGTACAGTTAAGCGTAACTTCAGAGAGTGGAGGTTTAGGTGCGGGGCATTATACCGTAACTTGGCTTCCTTGGGATTCAATAAAAAACAGCATTGTTATAAACCCACAAAGCACTACCACTTATACAGCTGTGCTATCAGATGGTTGCACGGTTGTAAACGCCACAGCAACCGGAACTGTTAATGTATATCCTATTCCCACAATAAGTTACTCTGCAACGCCCGTAGCCGGATGCGCACCCCTAACAGCAAACTTCTCTCCGGTAGGAGGGGGAAGTAATTTAATAGATGACTCTTGGTCTTGGAATTTTGGCGATGGCACTACCAGTCCGGCTCCTAACGGCGTTTCACATACGTATAATACACCCGGATTATATCATCCCATATTGCATGTAGAAACTATAAATCATTGCCCTGATTCTTCGGGCTTTGTAGATGTAATACAGGTATATCCGCAACCGATAGCCAACTTCACAGCTTCAAGCTATACTACCGATATTTATGATAACACCATACACTTTACCGATTTATCTACCTGCTCGCCTGTTGCGACTTGCTCTATCGTTTCTACTGTATGGAATTTTATCGGACAAAACAACCCCAGTCCTAATGTGCAAAATCCTACCTATACTTTTTACCCCGAAGGAACCTATTCGGTTATGCTAACAGTGGTAAATCAGTATGGATGTCAGGATGAAATTACAGAAGAAATAGTTATTACACCTTATTTTACCTTTTATGCGCCTAACTGCGTAACGCCAAACGGAGACGGATTAAACGAAGTATTTTTACCTATCGGAGAAGGCTGGGACCTTAACCAGTTTGATTTATGGATATTCGACCGTTGGGGACTTATGTTTCATCATACCACCAACCCCTATGGGGGATGGGATGGTACTAAAAACGACCATAAAGTACAAGAAGATACTTATGTATGGAAGGTGAGTTTGTTTGATGTGTTTGGCAATCCGCACGAATTCCACGGGATTGTATCAGTAGTTAAGTAGAGGTTCACTATTATTTGTTTCAGCGTTTTAGCGGTATTTAGAGAGTATGCAGATGTTATATTCCATCTCGTACAATGCAAAAATGGATACCACGGAAAAGAAACAGGCTCATATTTTACCCACATTTGACCGATTATTTGTTAAAACCGACCGTTAAAAAAGTTTCTTCACTTTTAAAGCTTGATTGGTTTATATTTGTAATACTAAAAACTCAACACTATGAAAAACATCTATGCGCTTGTTTTTATAAGTCTGATTAGATTGAATGGGTTTAGTCAAACTATCGGAATAACAAACTACCCAACAACGATAACTTCTACAACGGTTCATGCCAATAACCTTACTAAAGCAAGTGCTTTTGTTATTGATAATAACAACAATAAATGGATTGGTTTTAACGCAGGAACTACAACCTCTTTTCAATTATTACGGTATAACGGTACCCAATGGGATACCTTTCCTGCGTTTAACGCTATTTCAGCTACCAATAAAGTGAATGCGCTGGCAGTTGATGCAAGCAATAATTTATGGATTGGCTCTAATATGGGTTTAACCAAATACGATGGAACAAACTTTACTACCTATAATACTACAAACTCTACCCTAATAAGTGATACCGTTATTTCTTTGGCTTGCAATAGTGGCAATATATATGCAGGCACTTACAAAGGTTTATCGGTTTATAACGGAATAAGCTTTACCAATTATAACCACGCAACGAATGGCATGAAAAGCGATACGGTTTATTGCATTACAGCAGAAAGCACCTCGGCTGTTTGGCTTGGCAATAAATATGGCATAGATAAATTTAACGGAAGCAACTTTGCATTTAATTATGTTGTGGCAGGCAATGTGGCTGATACCATAAACTGTATTTACTTAGATTCTGTAAATAATAAATGGATAGGTAGTACAGGACATGGACTTATAAAATACAATAACGTTAGTTTTTATCCTGCAGAGCAAATGTACCCATCTCAACTTTTAGAAGAAGATTTTATCGGAGGGGTAGGCTATTGGCCTGTTACCGTAAAAAGTATTAGCAGGGGTTTTCATGGCGGAATATTTTTTGGAATGGAAATATATTATGCTCCAAGTGGTTCCGGTAGACAAAATGTTTTTGGAGCCTCTATTGAACTAACCGCAAGTCAGGTATATAAATATCCCGGTTTTTCTCCGGGAGCAAGTAATGTAGTATCGTATGGTTATGACATAATGGAACATGATTTGACTGCGAATAAAATATTTTATATTACATATGGATCGAGTGTAAGTTTGCTTAATCCCATTTTATTTTCATTTAACGATAGTGTGTATTCTTCTCCTGCTTCGCCAACATCTTTAGATGTTACAAATTATAACTCGGCTTTTTTAGATATAAATAACGTAGTTGCTTTAATAACTGATAATTCCAATCAACATTGGGATAATTTAGCACAGATTACGAAGTATTTTACCCCTAAACAAAATAACACAAGCCCTTTGTTTACCTCTGCTATGTGGATTGGCGGTTATACTGGAGGTAATTTACACTTAGCTGCTATGACCTATAGACAAAACGGGTATGATTTTTGGCCCGGTCCAATTAACCCTACAAATGATGCTGTTGACAGCACAACAATGCAAACCTATAACAAAGTATGGAAGGTAAACCGTTATGATATTGCCAACTTTTTGTATGAATGGGGGCTTGGCAATGTGCAAAGCGGCGCTTTTGTTCCGCCTGCATCTATTTCTACCTGGCCCGGTAATTCGCCTTATACAGGCAACCCCTTAGCACCTTATGTAGATATTAATCATAACGGAACCTATGACCCCATTACCGGTGGAGATTATCCGCTTATTAAAGGAGACCAAATGATTTGGAGCGTGTACAATGATATTTACAATCACCATAGCGAAACAGGTGGCTTATCATTAGGTATTGAGGTTCGTGCCAGCGCTTATGCTTTTACCTGTCCGGGCATTGCCGATAGCAATGTGGTGCTAAACAACACTACTTTTTATAATTATCAAATTATAAATTACAGCTCCAATCAATATGACAGTACACGTATGGGTTTATGGCTGGATACCGATTTGGGCGATTATCAGGATGATTATATAGGTTGCGATGTGATGAACAATTTTGGCTATACGTATAACGGAGAGAATTATGATTATGATACTGGTAACCCGGGTTACCATAGTAACTTACCTGTATTTGCCTGCAATGTTTTAAATGGCCCTAAGGCAAACCCGGGAGATGGAATTGACAACAATAATAACGGAGTAATTGATGAGCCTAATGAACATTGTTTAATGGATGGTTTTACCTATTATAATAATTCATCCGGTGGTTTAAATAGTAATCCTTCAGGATATTTGCAATATTATAATTTGATGAGTAATCTTTGGGAAACGGGTGTCCCAATGACTTATGCTGCATCAGGATTGAATGGAGTTAGCACATCAAATCCTGCTTGCAGATTTGTATACCCCGGCACTTCAGACCCTTATGGTATTGGCATGGGTGGTTCTATAGCAAACCCTGTTGCCCCTCCGGGAGGTGCCGCCGCTTTTGGCACTACCGGTTGGACAGAAGGGCAAGCTGGCAATCCTCCGGGAGACAGGCGTTTTATGGTAAATATCGGTCCTTTTACCATGAAGCCCGATAGTTCTTATAACTTTGATTACGCTTTGGTATTTACACAAGACTCCGCTAATTGTTATGGCAACGCTACTTGTCCTATAGCCCGCGCTGTTACCGATAACCAACGGGTAAGAAACTGGTTTAATAACAATAATTTTCCTTCTTGTTTAAGTTTAGCCGGTTTAGGCATTAAAGAAAATAACGTTGCACAATCCTTAAACTTTAATCTTTATCCAAATCCTGCCAATAGCATGGTTACTATAACATTTGATACTCCACAAAATAAAGCGACAATAGAAGTTTACGATATGCTTGGGAATGTGATAACAGGCCTAAAATACAATGATATGGTGCAATATGTTACCATACCGGTTAGCGCCTTACAGAGCGGAGTTTATGTGGTAAGGATACAAACGCAGGAAGGATCTTCCGTTAGAAAGTTTGTAAAAGAATAAAAATAAATGACCTGAACCCTTTTGGGCGAACAGCATTTAACCTGTTTCCATTCAAGTATTTATCCGCCAAACCTGAAGGATTAGTCATAGACATTAAAAACAGGGCGTATTTAACCAAAAAAGTAAACTCTGTATTTGAGTAAAGTAAAGAATTAACAAGGGTTCCAGAGGATGAGAAAGAAAAACGGCAACCGATTTCTCTGTTGCCGTCATATTCAGTAGACCCGACAGACGAAAAGTCGAACTCTTTAATTCAAGATTTTCAAGTTTTATCTAATCTAAAGTCTTATTTAGCAACTGTTTAACCCTCAACTAAAATCAATTATTTTCAACCTACTCCCTCTTAAATTGATTGTATTAACACTTTCCAATACCCCCTTGTTCCTCCTATACGTTCAATAAATCCCTTAGTTTTTAAACTATCTAAATGGGCTTGTGCTGCTGAATTATTTATTTTTAGTTTTCCAGCAAGCTCTCTTACACTAAGTTTATTATCTTTAATTATCAATTTTATAACTTGCTTTTGCCTATCTGTTAAATCATCTATTGTACCACCTATTGTACCACCTATTGTACCACCTATATTTTTACTACTTTTAACATCAGTAGCGGCAGTTTCTTCAGCAGCTTTGTCAGTAACTAAATCAGTTACTGGGGCTACGCTTGGGAAAGTCATTCTTAAAAAGTTAGTCGAAAACTTAAAACAGTCTTTGGAGTAACTCTCTAAAATACGAGGCACACCCGAACCTAAATGCTCTACTAAATTTAAGTCTTTGTATATGCGCATAATCTCTTTATTACGCGGTACAGAGTATCCTTCAAAAAATTCATCTTGACTTAACCCATCAGGTAAACTACCAGCAGAAGTAATTTCTATTCTATCAGTAAAAAACTCAAATTTAGGAGGCACTTCGGATGTATAATCATTATGTACAAAAGCATTAATAACAGCTTCACGTAAAGCAATAGCATCCCATAGGCGTTTATTACCTCTTTCTTTAGAAGTAATTTTGGTAATGGTTTTATTTTCTAAATCTATTTTATCCAACACTTGCTTGGTAGCTTTTATAATAGAACAATTACCATATTCATTACTCTCAATTAAATTAACACGAGTTGTTCCTTTGTATTTAGCAACCTTAATAGACGTACTGTTTTTATCAGCCATTAAGTAAGCTGTATAATTATAATCTCCTTTTTCGGTTAGTAATTCTAAATTGGCAGCAAAACGATTGTTTAATTTAACCCCAGTTTCATTGTAATAAATTTTTAGTTGCTCAAACTTCAAATTTTGTTGGTTAGACTTTATTTTGCTGATAGAGTTGCGCGTGCGTTTGGCAAACAATTCATCTATCATTTTTTGAGGCATTGGTTCAGCAGCAGTACCAATACGAATAAAACAACCGCGTTCTGACATCCCTTGCCTTCTTAAATAATAAGGTTTTTCAGTGCCGCTGGCAATAATTATTTTTATAATATCTTTTCCGTTTTTGGTTTCGCTAATAACATCAAACAAACCCATGCAAGAAGGAGAGATGTTCGTTTTTAAACGGTCTTTAATTTTAAGCATATCGCCATCAGCATCTTTAACGCCGATAGTTTTGCCCATTTTATCAATACCAATGTATATAACACCTCCCTCGTGGTAGTTTAAAAAAGCAACAACTTCTTTTTCCAGTGCCTCGGTTAGCTCTTGTTTATATTCTATACGGTTAGTTTCGGTAGCCATTAATTATATTTTCAATTAAAACCTGATATTATAATATTTTAAGGCTTTCATAGTTACTCTGAATTCTCTGTGAAATTACTTAATAATTAACGTCTATTCTACCCGTTTATAAATATTTCTTAGGTATAAAAGGCAAATTATCTCCCAAAAAAATCAGAAAAATTTACCCATGTTTTTTGTTTTGAATAATAGGCGTGTGAATTTCTTGGAATATCCTGTGGTATAATTTTCAATTCTAATAATTCCCTGAAATGTTTTTGAGAAGTTATATTTAACGGTTTCAGAAATGCTTTTGCCTCATCATAGCTTCTGTACTTTCTGTTTTGATTAGCAATTCTGTTAGTCCCCAAAAATTCCCCCCAATTCTTAAATTCAAAATATACTCTACTTGGGTCGGAAGGGATAGTTTCAGGACGTTGCCCGCTCTTTCTCCATGCAAAAAACTCATGCTGTGTTTTTATTCCAAGTGCCTGTACATATTTTTTTGCTTGCTCATAAGGCATTCTTTTCTTTTTCTGTTGCCCAGTATTTCCCGTACCTAACCAATCTCCTAAATCTTTCCAACCTGTATATTTATATTCCTTTTCGGGGCTTGCGGGAATTGTTTTAGGTCGTTTTCCGCTACGCTGCCATGCCCAATATTCTTCACGATTCTTTAACCCTAATTTCCTCATATAAGTTCTCGCTTCTTCAAATGACATAAAGCTAAAGCCTATCCAATCATGCCAGTTTATCCAGCCTTTGTTTTTATAATAACTGTTTGGCGTATTCGGAATAAATGCAGGGCGTTTACCTTCATTTTTCCAGTTTGTCCATTGTATTTTACGTTCAAATCCTAAGCGATGAATGAATTGTTTTGCTTGCTCAAAAGGTAAAAATCCGGGTAATAAATCAGCACTAATATTCTGCCATATACCTGTTTTACGTCTTAAAAAATCGAGATAAGAGATATTTCTGTAACGGCAGGTTTGTGCAACCGTCAACATTTCTAAATATTCCCGCAATCCTTTTTCACTTACTTGCCCGTTCACTCCTCGCCTGTGTTGTGCAAAGGCTTTGATAGCCGTTTCCGCGTTATTATTGTTCCACGGAACATCATCATATTGCAAAAACATCCACATTTCGTCCCAATGTTTTTTTAATCGCTTGGTGTATTTTATAGCAAGTTCCCCGTGATGCTCAGGTATTAAATATTTCTGATAAAACTGTTCGGTGTCTTTTAGATGTTTCTCCAAGAATTTCTTTTGTAAACCCCGTTTATCAACTGTTTCAATAATAGTCCGTAAAAGTTTACCAAAAGAAATGACTATTGCTTTATATTCTTCATCAAAAGGGTTTTTGTATAAATCGTCGTTTAAATCTCTGATTAAATGTACAAGACACTTTTGCCTTTTAACGGAAAGAATATCATAACCGGGGAAGAAATCAGTTACTATTACTCCGTTATAATCTTTAAGCCATTCTTTTAAAAATTCTGCTTCCCTATTAAGTGTAAAATGGTAAAACACGGTATGAGGTGTGGCAAACACCCACACATAGCCTTTGTCTTTGGATAGCCTGACATTGGTTTCATCAATATGAATAACGGGACTATTACGGACAATCTGCCAAATATAATTTACTTCGGGTTGCCAGTTTCTCCACCATTTATATTTGCGTTGTACTAAGTACATGGGGTTCATCCAAATACCAAATTGTTCCAACAGCATTTTACTTATCATGTGGTGGCTGATATGATAGTTCACGTAGATGTTAATGACCCAAGCAAAAAGGTTACTACCATAATGTAACATGCGTAAAATACCGTTATTATATTTCTTTAGACATTTAGGGTTTCCACATTTTGCTTGATTAGACCTGTATTCTGTTACGTGTTGCTTAATTCCCGAAGATGTAAACTTAATGTCGGTCTGCCGTTTGGCTTTCATTGTCGTTTTTAGTTGGTAAACTTTAGAATGCCCACAATGCGGGCATTTTTTAAATGGTGTTGCAATAATTACTTCATTCACTTTTTTAGGAATCCATGCTACTGCTCCCTTGCCAGGATGTTTTTCCAAACGGTGTTCACGGGAATTAATAGCAGGTGGCGGAGCTTTTCTGTTTCTCCAGTATATTTTACTACGCTGATAATCAAAATAGGCAGCCTTGCTAATAAAGTTATAATCTTCTCCATAATGCGGGTTATCCTGAAATTTATAGGGGCTTTCTTTTTTCATTTCAGAAACCTGCTGTACCCCTTCCTGTTCTGCATTTATGGCTAATTGCTGAAACCATTTATTTACTATCTCCAAGGCTTTGCAATCATCCTGATTGTATTGCAGTAGTTTTTCTTTCCATATATCCTCATGTGTATTTTCCCATTGCTTACGCCATTCAAGGCTTTGTAACCCACTCGCCTTTTGCTCCGCCCATTTGAAACCGAGAAAGCCTGCCAATTCTTTTAAACCATTACTATATGTAGGAGGATAAACATAGGTTCTTAAATAGGATAAAAGATTAATCATTCTTTTTTCAATTTTTGGAAACTCTTGTTTTAAAACTCCTCCGTATTTTTTTGCTACACTCCTTAGTGTTTTGGTTTCATAACTTCCGTAATGGTAAATTGTGCTAAGGGGATATTGGTTAAGAAGTGTAAATAGCTTGCTAAAAATTTCTTTTTCATCTTCTTTACTATTTGCCCAAAAATAAAATGCTTCATCGGGTTTATCTTCCTGTTTAATTAAACCACCAATCAGATAAATAAAGCTTTCACTCGGTACGCCTTCAAAATCTATATAAATAGCATTTGTAGTTTCATTTAATTCCGGCGTGTACATCACAAATGTTTTTTGCTCTCGTATAGCAAGAGCTTTTAACTCCCACATATAATTGGCTGCTATTTTTGGTTTACGCCTACTTCTTCTTCTTGGTCTGAATAAATGTGAAAGTTGTGTGATAGAAAAAATCCCTTTACTATGGTACTTAGCAATTATTTTCGGTGATATACTTCCGAGTAAGCTAATGCAATCTTTTTCTTTGAGTTTTTTATAGCAGGATTCTTTGAACTGGCATTCAGGGCAATGTTTATTCTTATAAAAAACGGGAGGCTCTGTATTACTGATAATCTTTTTTGTTTCTACTAAGAGTTTCTCTACTCTTTTGGAAGGCTTTATCCGAATTGTAATAGGTTTTGATTCTTTACCGAGTAATACCTCTGTCCTATCAATAGTTTGTTTTGTTTCTTCGCCCTGTGAAATATAAAAAGCAGTTAATGCTGTTTTATCATTTGCAGTAATCTTTTCGTGAGGAAAGACAATTAGTTGTTTAGGTATTGTTTCCTGTTCCTTGCTTAATAGCCATGCTTTATAAGGACAATCAAGCATGGCTCGCATAATACGCCAGTTTGTTTCCATTTTTTACTTTAAAAATAAGGAAAGAAATGTTTTTTATTTAATGAGAAATAATTGTCATTAATAGCGTTAAAGGTGGTAGGATAAAAGATGAGAGAAAATACACCGTAAATAACTCGAAATTATGATTACATTTACTACGTAAATGTAGGTTTAGGATTAAAAAAACAACTCTAAAACCTATTCTTTGACTTACTGATAAAGACTTTCAAAGGTTAGACCTCTTACACCGCTGCCGTAGCATTCGGAAAAATTGAAGTAGTTGTGATTTGCTTTCAAAATGTATCTTTGAGCTACTGATAAACAACATTTGCCCGTGAAAAGCACCTACATTCATAGTTGTGATTTGCTTTCAAAATGTATCTTTGAGCTACTGATAAACAACTTTTCATCGGATGCTAACCGGATTAATCTAGTTGTGATTTGCTTTCAAAATGTATCTTTGAGCTACTGATAAACAACATAAAACTGATTGAACACCACAGGGAGCTAGTTGTGATTTGCTTTCAAAATGTATCTTTGAGCTACTGATAAACAACTCGGATATACTAGTCCAAGAGCCGCCCCCTGTTGTGATTTGCTTTCAAAATGTATCTTTGAGCTACTGATAAACAACTGTAATTGCAACAGACGCAGGGCGAGAAGGGTTGTGATTTGCTTTCAAAATGTATCTTTGAGCTACTGATAAACAACCTGTTACATAGTTTAACCTCTTTACAGAGAGTTGTGATTTGCTTTCAAAATGTATCTTTGAGCTACTGATAAACAACAGGTAATGCAAAAAACCTTGTTTTTACTTGGTTTTTGGTTGTTTTTAGGAATTAAAAAAGTTCAAATTATCAGTATTAGAATCGCTCTTCGGAGCGATTTTTTATTTCTATTCCGTTAAAAAAGCTCTAATTGCTGCGGTATTTTTGGTAAATCATGTTGTTTAGTTCCATAAAACAGTTCCATTTGCCCGAATTGCTTATCGGTAATCTGCAAGATGCCTACCTTACCATGTTCGGGTAACATAGTTTTTACCCTTCTCTTATGTACATCCGAATTTTCACTACTGGCACTATGGCGGACGTACATGCTAAACTGAAACATACTAAATCCATCCTGTAACAATTCTTTTCGGAAACGGGCAGCAACTTTTCGCTCTTTTTTAGTTTCTGTTGGCAGGTCGTACATTACTAATGTCCACATTACACGGTAAGCGTTAAGTCGTTCTACATTTAGTTTCATATTTCAGGATATACCAATTTTCTTTGCTCTCCCATAAAACATTTAACTAAACTTACTGCTGTACGCTGCGTAGCTATCATTAGGGGGCTTTTCTCTCCGTCAAGCACAACATCTATGGTCGGAATTTTTAATAAAACCGTTTTATGCTCTTTGGTAAGTTCTTCTACAACTCCCATTTCTGCAACCATGCGGTAAACAATCTCGTCAACGTATGGTCTGTATGGCTCCATCAAATCATCAGCTAAACAAAAAGCGTTATAGCGGTTTCGATGAAATATACCCAATGTAGGTAATAAACCTGCTGCTACAATACTCCGTGCCATAGTGCCACGTAATATGGCATAACCATAATTCAGATAATTATTAGGCGGGATGCCCTCTCTATGCCTTATAAAATCGTCTATATGATTAAATATTTTTTGCCAGTAATATACGGCAGCAGTAGCCTCGCAATTATCTGCATCGCCACTTTTTACGTTTTTATGAAGTGGTATTAAATAATCAGATTTAATCTGCAAACTATCTAATATAGCTGCCTGATTCTTTATTTTTTGTACAACGGTTTGCTGCCATAATTGTTTTTTAAGCGGTTCGCTGGCTGCTAATTGGGCATCATACCGTTCTTGCTGTATGCTATTTCCTTCAAGGGGTAATAATAAACTTTGTGGCATGTGCCTGTAATCACAAGTAATTACAGCTACATTATTTTCCTGTAAAGCCTGTAATAAACCACTTGTTATAGTTATTTGCGAACTATCAATTATCATAATGCCTATATCTTCTACGGCAATTAAAGTAGTTTTTACTTCTTCCTCAACTTTATTATCAACCTGCAATTGCTTGTCTTTTAGCTTTAGCATTGCCGGATTACCGAAATACAGGGTGCGTTTTATCATTTAAAAATTATTTCTCCGTCTGGTAATATTTCAAAATCTCTCTCCTCAATAGCAAAATTAAATTTCCCTGCTGTTAAACGATAACGCGGTTTCAAATTATCAAAATCTATTGTGCTATATCCATCATGATAGCTGGCATCTTTTGTATTTGTAGCAATTTTTTTTAATTCACTTGCTGCCCTTGCTTCAATATGACTTTCAAAGGTCATTTGAACGCCAGTAAATTTTATTATTTTATAAACTCGACTAATTAGTTTTTGTCTATCATCATTATTATTTAAGTCCTTTATTTCATCAATATTGCTTTTATAAAATATTACTCTCGTATTAGGTTTTAAAATTGAAGTGGGAAATTCTTTCGTTCCGTCTTCCCTAAGTCGAAATATCTCAAGTTTTCCTTTTTCGTCTATATGTTTCAGTTTAATTAATTCACTTGCATCTTTTAAATTAATAATATCAAAGCTTCGATGTATTTTATTGCTTTTTTTTGTTTCATATAAAGCACAAATTATATTGGCTCCTTCACCCGTACTTGCATAGTACCATTTTTTATGTTCTCTGTCCTCAAAATGAACTAATTTTTTTGATGAGGAATGCGATTGCTTTTTTATTTCGAGAGGATTAGAAACAGAAGCAAATATTCTAATATGCCTAATCTTATGTTTGTAAACTTGCTCTCCTTTTCGGTTTAGCATATAAATGCCATCTTCAATAGCATCTTTTAATGTTTTATTACCAACTTGCTTTTTAATAATTTCAAACAAATATGGGTCAACGATACAGTCTTTAATTTCTTTTAGGTTCTTAAAGCCTGGGCTTGTGGCATCTTTTTTATATAGAAGTGGCTCTCTAATAACATAGCTATTTTCTTTTTCAAACAGATATTTACCTTCTTCATCTTTTTTTAGAATATTATTCTCATCTCTAATTACTTTTTTTATTGCGCCATAAAAGCTTTCTTTATGTAATTGTCCTCGAATACTATCGCCAGTAGCAACTTTGGGTATTTGTGTACCGGGAATAAAAACTATTTTTCCTCTTTTTCTTATAATTTTTTTAGAAGGTGTCAAAGCTTGGTCTTTAGCGATATTATTTATTAAAATGTTTTCTTCAATTTGCTCAATTTGATTATACTTAAAAGCAGGATAAGGTTTGATATTGAGTTTTTCTTTTGAATATTGCTCTTCAAGTTCATATACTCTCTTTAATATATCTTCTCTTTTAGCGGGAGAGGGGATAAGAGTTAATACGGCAGCATCTATTGCGTGATGAGAATGTCTGCTGCGGTCTTTTTTTGCTTCTTTTGGTTGGATTGAATAAATTTTCCTGAACTGCGCAGTAATTATACCTTTTTGAACATCAACTTTGTTAAATACAGTTTTTAAATAGTGTTGTGCGTATTTAGATATTATTTGTGTGTCAACCAATTGGCTGTTTTTAAAAGTACTTGTTACCTCTGTTATTGTAAAGCGATTTAATTTATTTTGCCAGTAATCTAATTCAAATTGCCAAAGATGCTTTTGTCTTACCGCTTTATCTTTAAAATCTTTATCTTGAGCTTTTGCTGATTTCTTTTTCCAAAAACTAATATTCTCGGTTATTATTTCTACTTTCTTTTCCCAATCTCCCAATCTGGGTTTAATTGAGCTATAACCATCTGAATCAGTTTCATAATTGTTTAATTGGGTTGGTATTTTGTTTTTCTTAATGTTACGATTATAATCAGCAAAACAAACAGTAAGGTTTGCTAATGAATTATCAAAAGAAATACTACGAGGTATTGTATGTTCAAAATCAACAATATTATCAGCAAATAAATCAGTTAGTTTAATAATATTTCCTGTATAAATACATCTGCAACCTTGCTCCTTCCACAAACGGTATTTATCAATTGCTTTATCCTTCGCAGAAATTAATTTATACAAATTAGTTGATGTGTTCAGCCAATCGCGTTTAATTGGACTATCAGTATCTAATTTTTTAGGTTCTTTTCTTAGTTCATAATTAAGCTCAAATTCCTCCTTTTCAATTTTAACTTTATTAATTTGCTCATACCAAATTCTAAATTTATCAATATCACTTTCATTGTTTGGATTAGCCTTGCCCTTAAAATGAGGGTCAATAATTAATTCGGCTATGGCTTCCGCAAATTCTTTATTTTCCTTTTCTCGCTGGTCTTGGTATGTTTTAATCGCCCAGCGCTTATTAGCATCATTCAATTCTCTCGCAACTTCTACTACAATTCGAGTATCTTGTTCAATATTACCTTTAGCCAAAAGATAATTGACTAATTTTTTTAATTCAAATAATGCCCGCATTGCCATAGGATTTTTAAATGCACCAGTTTTTGGGCTTCCTAATAATATCTTTCCTTCCTTATCAGGCTTTGCTTTCGGATAAATATCAATTTGAGAAGGGTGGTAAAGTTGATTTAATTTTTTTTGTTCTATTATACCCGTAAATTCCTCTATCAAAAACTCCTTTACCGTATCAAGTAAGTGGGGGGCTTTGTAAAACTCTTTTTTATCTGATTGAAAAAATAATTGATATTTATCTTCTACTTTTTTTATTGTGTCTTCTTTATCTTCTTCATTTTTGGCAGCCCATGTTTTTTCTCCAATAGATTCGATACATGTATTTAAAATATCTTTGTTATCTGACGCAACTAATTTGTACGAAGTATCTTTAAATCCAAATTTATTTTGATAATCTAAGGCATACCATTTTGCTATTAAATTATTGACAATATTTATTATTCTTTTTTCCTCACGGTTTCGAGAAATTATATCCTCAATCGTATCTATTAAAAATTGTTTGTTTTCATTCCATAATTTTTCCCCCAATACTGTTGGCATATTTGCAAGTAAAACAGCTTCAGTATATATCAACCCTTCTTGTAAAAAGGGGAGTATTTTTTTTATGGCATTAAGGCTTAAAGCAGCATACCCAACGGGCAAATTATCCCAAGCACTGCGAAACTCTTTTAATTGTGAAGGTGTTAATTTTAATCTAATTTCCCCAAATTCTTCAAAGTAATCTTCGTCATCAAACGTGAATAAAATGTGCCATAAGTCTTCAATGGTATAATTATCTTTCCCTGATTTACTTCCTTTTCTTTTTTCTTTTTCTATTGTTATTGTTTTCCAATTATCACCAAATGTTGCTTTTAGTCTTGCAGAAACAGGGCAAGCAGAAACAGAAGTGGTGTCTGCGTAATTTATCGTTTTGTTTTTGTAATTTAATTCTAAATTGCTTCCTTGTTTGCGATAATAGTTTTCAACATACTCTCTTATTTCAGAAAACTTAAAATACTCTTTAGATTTTCTAAAAAACAAATTTTGAAAAATACTTTCGCGCAGTTCTTTCAGGTTTTTACTTGATAATTTTACCCATTCATTATTTTCGTTTATCTTAAATTGAATATTATTTATAAAAGATAAGGCTCTGAATTCTTCAAAATCTGGATGACTTAATGGGCAACGTGGTTTGCCAGAAACAATTGTTTTTCCCTCTTTATCTTCATAGGAGGTTTGTTCTAACGTGCAAATTCCTACTAAACCTTTTTGAGAACGTAAAGGTCTCTGATAAAAAATAGCCTTCTTAACTTGCCTGTAAAATTCATCCTCAATTGAAATACCTTGTGTTTCAAAAATTATTTTTACTTCTTCTTCTAACTGTTTTCTTAAAACCCACTGATGTAAATTTTCTCTTATACGGATTCCTTCTAATTCTTCTTTAGCAAAGGCAGCTCCAACCGTTTTTACGTCATGTTTAGCAAATAAATCTGTTATTTTAGAACTTCTTTTTTTCTCTGCACCAACTAATTGCCCTTCATTTATTTCATTGTTGTTGTTTGTTTTTTTACTGCTTTTAAAACCCCTATGTTGAGCAATATGATATAAAGCTCTGCCTAATTTATATCTATTTTCTTTTTGGGTTAAATCAAGTTTAATAGTGGCTAATTCTAATCTTATTTGATAAGGACTGGAATAGCTATCCGGTTTGCCGTCATTATTAAAATCAAGTTTTATCCATTGTTCAAAAGCAATCGCATTTACGGGGTACTTTCGATAATAGCCTTTTTCTTTATCATATCTTCTCCATTGATTTAATTCCTCTTCTGTAATAGGACAATAATCTTCCCTCAAAATACCAAGCGTTTCCCACAGCCGATATTTTCTTACTTGGTAAAGACGACGGACAGACCTTTTTTTAGTTCGTTCAGCAGCATGAGAAACTACATATTGTCCTTTATCGTTTTTACCAACCCCCGTTTCAAAAGTTATTACCCCATATTTTTCAAACTGAGTATCGTCCAATGTCGTATTTCTAATAGCCCAACCGATGGAGTTAGTTCCTAAATCAAGTCCAAGTATTTTTTCCATTTAAAAATTATTTATATATTTGTTTCACATTTTGAAAGACTTATCACAATAAGGCTATAAGCCGAAGAGTTCTTAGCTCTGCGTACTCCGTGGGGCTTTTTTATGCTCATTCATTTCAAATATATAATAATTATCTGTTATATCAGTTTGTAGTACATTTATGTACTACATCCTTTTAGTTCAAATCTACTACCGACGAAACTCTTTTATACACTACATCACCAAAATTTTTAAAATGTGCTATCCCGCAATCAATTTTAAGTTTTTCACTATCTCTCAATTCCTGCCCTGCTGATTTTGTTTCGGCAACAAAATAAATTTTCTTTTCTCCTTTGAAAATTACCGCCCAATCAGGTCTATATTTCCCTATTGGTGTTGTTATTTCAAACCGAGTAGGAAGTTTAAAATAAAATTCAATTTGTTCGCTACTTTCGCAATCTTTGGCAAATTGGTTCTCTATTCTACTGTCAAGCGGTATGTAGTTTTCAAAAATTGTTTTTGAACTGTCCGTAACTTCATGCGTAAATTCGTCAATGTAAATTTCAAAGTCGCTGTCGTCAAACAACAACTTCATTTCATAAACTGTATTGCCAATTTTCTCATATTTTATTCCGTCAATCATTAACTGATGTAATTCCCCTTTGATTTTTGAAACAGCATTATCCATAAACATTTGTGGATTAAGTAATAGCTCCTTTAATCTTTTTGATTTTTTTAGTATTTCTAAAATAGTACTTCGTGTTAATTCTGTTTTGCTTTGTATATAAGCAAGCATATCAGGTATTTCAAACTCTATTCCGTATTCATCATTTGCACTATCGCTTAATAATTGCCCTTCTATACCCTCATTAGTAATCAATATTTTTTTCTTTGTTGCCCTAATTGACGGCTTTTTTGTTTCATCCATTTTATTTACGGCACTTGCAGCAATCGTAATAAGTCGTTCTGTATCATAGTTCACGCTGTATTTAGTTTGATAACGTATCTTCTCCCAAATTTGTAAGAACTTAGGGTCGGCTTCAAACCCTTTTCTGTAATTTACTTTCTTCTTATCGTTTTTATTTTTTATCCTGCCTGTAAATTCAATTCCGCAATCATCTTGAATTTCATTTTGTAATGCTTTTGCAAAATCTTCATAGCTTTCGTTTGCAATAACTGTAAGTTTATTTATGTTTCGGTCAAAAATCCGTTGCCCTTTCTGATTTACGGATAATCGTAAACCCCTACCGATTTCTTGCCTCTTTTTTATTTCTGATTTTGTTTCATTTAAAGTACAAATCTGAAAAACATTAGGGTTATCCCAGCCCTCACGTAAAGCAGAATGGCTGAATATAAAGCGAAGCGGCGTATTAATGTCAAGCAATCTTTCTTTTTCCCGCATTATCAATTTGTATGTATCATCATCTAATTGTGTTTCACCACCCGTGTCTTTTACTCTGCCTTTGTTATCCTGAGAAAAATATCCGTTATGCAAATCTTTAACCTCATTAGGAATTAAATTTTTATAAATAGGTTTAGAAATTTCCTTTTGATAGATTTCTTCAAACCATTGTGCAAATTTTCCTTTAAGTGGGTTTCCGTTGGAATCATACTCACGATAATTTTTTACTTTGTCAATAAAAAAAAGTGAAAGAACTTTTATTCCTTTGTCTTTATAACTTCTTTCCTTTTTGAGATGTTCCTCAACGGTTTTGCCAATCATAAAACGCATTACTTCATCGTTCATTCTGCCCTGCGCCTCTCCTTTTTTCAATACTATACCGTTCGTAAGTTCAATTTGTTCATTGCCAAAATCAATTTCATAAATTTTTAACCCATCATATTTTACATTACCATTTGATAACTGAAATAAATCAAGGTTTTTTCCTGTTGCTGTAACTGATTTTCTTTTTATTCCATTTGCCGTTGATACGTCAATTTTTATTTTTGCTTTAATTGTATCTCCGATACGAGTAATATTTTCTAATTGAAGGAATTGGCTGTTAAAATCATTTTCACTTACAACGGAATCAACCTCTATTTGTTTTACTAAGCCTAAATCATAGGCTTTAACAGGATTTAAGGAATACATCAAATTATAAAGGTTCGTATGAGTTGCAGAGTAGCGAAGCGTGCAAAGTGGTTCTAAATTCTGAATTGCTTTTTTACGAATATCCGTTTCCATATTTTGCGGCTCGTCCACTATAACAATCGGTTTACAGCTTTGTATAAACTCAATCGGCTTTTTTCCTGTAAGTTTATCATTCGGCTTGTTAATTATATTTTCATCTTTAGCAAATGAATCAATGTTAATTACTAAAACCTGAATTGTATTTGCAGTTGCAAAGCCTCTTAGATTAGAAACTTTTTTACTATCATAAACATTAGCAGTAACAGGAACTTTGTCATATAGATTTTGAAAATGCTCTTCCGTTATTTCAATATTTTTCATTACACCTTCACGGATAGCAACCGAAGGAACAACAATTACAAATTTTTTGAAGCCATATAGTTTATTTAATTCATAAATGGTGCGTAGATATACATACGTTTTACCTGTGCCTGTTTCCATTTCAATGGAAAAATTCCAACCATTATTTGTGATTTCTTCCCTATTTGATATTTTTAGGTCATAATTTTGCTGAATATGTTGTATGTTTTCTGCTAACTGGTCAAGGTGGTAAAAATTGAGGTTGTTTCCAAAACCATTTTCGGTAAGCAAAACCCCCGATTGACCGATTGAAAATTCAAAGTCGCCGCTATTTAACGGCTGCCCTTCAAAAATATCAGTAATGGCTTTTACAGCTTCTAATTGAAATTCCTGTTTACTATCAAAGTGTAGTTTCATATCGTTTTAAAATCAATCTCTGCATCTCTCATTTGCAATACTGCATTTGTTTTTAATTGGTCTTTGCCTGTGAAAAGTTTGTCAAGCGTAATTACTTTATTCGGTTTAGCAGAAATTATCTTATCAATTAGTTTTTGGTTCATTTCTTCTAAAGCAATAATTAGTTCTCCGTCCTTTACAGAAAAATATTTACCTTTTTCTTCAACTGTATCAGTAAATAAATACCCTGCTTTAAGAATTAACTCATAAAGCATATTTTCTTTTTCACTTCCATCTCTTACGGGATTTGTAAAGGCATCTAACTGCTGTTCTAAATTTTCTTCCGTAATCTCATGCCCTCTCCATATTTTGAAATTAGAAGATGAAAGTTTGAAGACCTTGAAGCCCAAGTCAAGGTTTTTATTTTCTTCTACTTCGCTTAAAAGATTTTTGTTTTCCTTTTTCTCTTTTTCAATTTTCTTTATTACTCTACGGATACGTTCTTTTGAAATATCTGCAATGGTTTTGTAGCCCGCTTTATACGCTTCGCTTTCTTCATCGCATTTCTCTGGTAGTTGTGCCAAAATAAATTTACGGTTTCCGCCATCTTCTTTATTTAATTCTAAAACGGCTTGGGCGGTTGTACCTGAACCCGCAAAAAAATCTAAAACATAATTTGAATTGGATAATCCAGCTTTTAGAAATAATTTAATCAGACTTACGGACTTAGGGAAACTAAATATTTTATTTCCTAATATTTCTTCTGCTTCTGCCGTGCCTCGTCTTGTGGTAAATTCTTTTTCAGACAATAAAGAGCGAATTAATTTTTCCGAAGTTCTCATTTTTTGTACAATCCTATATTCACCATCGCCAGTTTCATAACCAATAATATTTTTATTCAATTCTGATAATGACTTTTCTTTTCCCCAACGCCATACAAATTGTACATTATCTTTAACAGACTTAGGGGGGAATATCTCAACTGAATTCTTAAACGGTTTTAACCCAATTTCAAAAAAGTTGTTTTCAATTATATTGTCAAGGTTTAAGTAAAATGGATAGTAAAGATTTGGGCGGTTTAAATTTGTAAATGCAACATTACTATTATACAACGGATGAATATTATATTCACTAATTTCATCCTTATACTTAAATGATTTTTCTTTATCTTCAATAAGATTTGTTTCTGCAAGTGTTTCATTCTTTGCATAAAACATACAGTATTCGTGCATTTTTCCGATATGACCATAATCTCTCGCATTTGGTGTTGAATTGATGACAAATTGCCCTAATAAATTCTCTTCACCAAAAATTTCATTCATTAATAACCGAAGATTATGAACTTCATTATCATCAATATGAATAAAAATAACTCCGTCCTCGCTCAAAAGATTTTTTGCAAGAAACAAACGCGGATACATCATACTTAACCAATTACTATGGTAATGCCCGCTATCTTTGCTGTTTTTTCGGAAAAAACCTTCCTTTAGTAAATATCCATCTTCATCTTTTTCGCCAATCCTTTTTTGATAGTCTTCTTTACTTTCTTTGAAGTTGTCGGGGTAAATAAAACTGTCGTTCCCTGTATTGTAAGGTGGGTCAATAATTATACACTTTATTTTACCGTAGTATGACTTCTGCAAAACTTTTAGCACTTCCAAATTTTCACCTTCAATAAAAATATTATCCGTTGCGTCAAAGTTTATGGATTCTTCGGGAACAGGTTTTAGGGTTGCGGTGGTTGATTGCTGTAATACCTTAAAAGCATCCGTCTTGCCAGCCCAATTTAAAACATAGCGTTCGTTTCTGAACTCAATGTTTTCTTTTCCAAGCGTAGCTTGTAATTTTTCCCAATCAATTTTTCCTTCCGTAATTACTTCAGGGAAAAGTTGTTTTAGTTTTTCTAATTGGTCGTGTTGTACATTTAATGATTCACCTGTTAATTCGGTCATACGCTTTTTGTGTTTGGTAGCCACAAAAAACCTGCGTGGGTTATTTCAACTTACACCAGCGAGGTACTACCAATACCCACAGAGGAATAAGCGAAAGCCCACGCATTACGTGAGCGTTTCGGCTTCTCTTTCCTCTGTTTAAAATTGGTAGTTTTCGCTGGAAAAATTGCTTAACGCAAATTTTTATATGTCGTTTTTATTTAGTCTATATTTTTACTTTTTTAATTATTATACTTTGATTTCTTATTTAGGATAATATAACCTATGCAATACAAATATATTGCTTTTTTGTTCAAACATATTTCTCGACCGTTCAGGTTTTAAATTTTGGAAAACTCTTTTAAATTTGAATGGCTTGAAATGCTTGTCATTGCTGCAATGTTTTAAATTTCTTTTAAATTGCCTTAATTTTCAGTTTCCATTTCTTTAAAATTAAAAATTTAAAGATTAAATTCTTTTGGCTGTCATATTTTAAAGATTTTTAAAACAAATGAGGTCGAAAAAGAGGGCATTTCTTTTAAATTAATGGCTTGAAATACCTATCAATGCTGCAATGTTTTAAATTTCTTTAAATTTTTCTTGCCGTAAGAATTTTAAAGATTAGGGATTGAACCAAAATCGCTCATTTTATCATAAGAAGGACGTATTACCATGTGCAACTCTGTCATACAATTTTTACCAAGGCTGTATCCCTTTGCTGTATTAAGGTGTAGGATACAAACAATGTATGACAAGTTTAACGCCTCCTTATCCCTTGACAGCATGGTGTCATACATTGTTAAGCATTGTATGACAAACCTTATCGGCTACATGCCTTTACTATATGGCTATACAGGATGAGTAGGAAAGTGTATGACAACGTAACACAAAAACTCACCTGTTTTTACGAGAAAAAAATACGGTTATTGAAAAACAACAATCCGTTTTAAATATTTAAACCCGAAATCTTTAAATGTGTCTTTTCATTTGGAGTGTCAAAAATGCACTCTAAATGATGCGCTCTATTGCCTACGGTTTTATTTAAACTGAATTTTGCACCGTCTTTTAAATCCCAATAAAGAAGCCATGTTTATAGTAAGAAAAGAAAAAGAAGTAAGGAGCTTCAATCACCCTAAATTATTATCAGTCATTATTAATCATTTTCCGTATGCTTTATTCCTTATCAATACTCATCAGTGCTTTTTATTGCTTTTCGTTGCTTTTCGATACCTTTTAATCCCTTTCAGTGCCTTTCGTTGCTTTTCAGTACCCTCGACAAAACCGTCTGCTATCACCTTTGCATTATGATTAAAATATTAAATAACTCCGTGAAAAGAACAATTCTCAGCATAGAAATCAACAAAGACCAAGAAGCCGTATTAAAACATGCTGCACGTATCATTAATAAAGAAAGCGTAAGCGACTATTGCCGCAGAAAGATATTTGACCCCATTACCGAAGCTACGGAAATTGCAGAAGATACAAGCAATTATGTAGCCGAAATTAACACCCTAAAAGCCGATTTAGAAAAACTGCAATCGGATAAACAAGATTGCGATACAAAAAATAAAGAACAGGCAAACGAAATCGCCACACTTAAAAGCGATTTAGAAACCCTGCAAAACAACAGTAAAAATTTAGCCGTACAAAAACTGGCTAAACAGGCACAGGAAATTAAAGAACAGGCTAAACAGGCACAGGAAATTAAAGAACAGGCTAAACAGATTAAAGCACTTACCGAAGAATATGAAGCGGTTAGCGATGAGTTCATAAAACTGCAAGACAAAACCTTTGTATCTCCAAGTGATTTG